>Ga0209603_1002276_pt1 | contig 18073 bp, 16 predicted proteins | sample COGITO_mtgs_1206_FD_184812 | JGI IMG/M metagenome (GOLD analysis project Ga0209603, IMG submission 184812) | Pelagic marine microbial communities from North Sea - COGITO_mtgs_120607 (SPAdes) (version 2) | ecosystem: Environmental > Aquatic > Marine > Epipelagic ... | reverse complement strand
TCAAGTTATTCCCATGGGAAGATACAGACTACGTTTCGGATGTTAAAGAGGCATTCAATCTGTAACAAAAAACATTCAATTATGTAAAGGCCTTTTTTAAGGCCTTTTTTTTTGATAAAATCTTACTCCAACACCTTGATGTCTATTGTGATTAAAGTAGAAAAATGATATTTTTACATCATGTCAAAAACTATTCGTCCCAAAAACTATTTATCTTATTCTAATAAGCTCATTTTATTTTGCTTTACTTTTTTTATTCAAATGCAAGTATTGGGTCAATCGAAAGTAGGCTTTTTTGATAAAATCATGTGTAAAAAACTCATTGGCAACGGTAATGAGTTGTTTTATGCGGGTCGAACGAGCGAGGCGATGTTTACATTCAAGAGAGCTAAAATGAAAAACCCAAATTCATGGAAAGCCAATTATCATTTGGCCATGTCTCAATTCTATTTAAAGAGTTATCTCAGTGCTGAAGAAAATATTATTTCCGCTTTGAAGCTAGCGGGAGATAAAGGTGATGGAGAGCTTTATTACATGCTTGGTAGAATTAATCACACATTAAATAAGATAGATTCAGCCAAGACGTATTACGTAAAATCAAGAGAAATATTTGGCAAAAGATTTTCCAAAGACTATGACTTAGATATTCTCATTCAACAATGTGACTTTGTAAAAAACGAAAACAAAAACGGAGTCGTAAACCTACGTAAACCTTTTTCAAGAAAAATCAACTCAAAATATGAAGAGTATGGAGCCATCCTGGTTTATGGTGGCAAGCGATTATATTTTACAGCAAGACAACCTGAAACAACTGGGAACAATATGAATCCTGATGATCAAAAGTTTTTTGAAGATATGTACATGGCCGATTGGGATGAAAAAAGCAATAACTGGGTTTTAAATACAGAATGGATGGAAGATTATAACACTGAAGGATTTGATGCATTGAATTTCATCTCTAGAAATGGTATGTATGGATTAATTACCGTTAACACCTCCGCATCCTCTGAAAAAACAACTTCAAGCTCAGAAATTTATGAATTTGAAGTAGATGAAGAAGACAGCTCATGGTATGTAGACCCGATAATAAATGAAACCATAAACACCAGCTATTTTGAGGGCGCAGCTACGATAACAGACAGTCTTTTTGATGAGGATGAATCTTATACGCAAACCATGTATTTTATCACGGACCGAAAGGGAGATCGAAGCCTTACAGATATTTATTCTATACAACGAATTGATGATCGTTGGGGTATTGCCAAGTCAGAAACTTCTTTAAATACACTCGGTAGAGAAACTACACCTTTTGTTACTGGAGATGGAAAATATCTATTTTTTAGCAGTGATGCTCTGCCAGGAATGGGAGGATATGATGTATACTATTGTGAAAACACAAATGGAAAATGGAGCGCACCAATAAATATGGGAGCAGAAATAAATACGGTAAATGATGATACCCATTTTCAATACTATCCCGAGCTCAATAAAGGCGTGATTTCAGGAATCTATAATTTTGATGGCTATTTTAGCTACGATGTTTTTGAAATCAATTTAGAAAACTCAAACTATCCCTTTTTAAAGAAAGACGAATAGAAAAATCAAGTTCCTACAATAAGCGCAGTGAATCATGAAACGATATTTCTTTAAAATTTCTTACGATGGAACTTCTTACTTTGGCTGGCAGAAACAACCCAAACAAATTAGTATTCAAGAAACTATAGAAAAGGATCTTTCGAAAATTCATTCATTGAAGGAGATGAGTATTGTAGGTTGTGGAAGAACAGATGCAGGCGTTCATGCCAAAGAGTATTATTTTCATTGGGAGTGTGAAAAAGCCATTAACAAATCTGAAATCAAATACAAACTGAATAAAATGCTTCCAAGGGATATTTGTATTCAAAACATTTATGAGGTTTCCATTGATGTTCATGCTAGGTTTAGTGCAAAAGAGAGAAGTTATGAGTACTTAATCAATACCTCAAAAAATCCCTTTACTGCTAATCATAGCTGGTATATTCATCAAAAGTTAGATCTCGATAAAATGAATGCCGCCGCAAGTCTGCTCATCGGAACGAAAGACTTCTCCTCTTTTGCAAAAATACATACAGATGTTAACAATCATATGTGTCAGCTGAATTATGCAAAATGGGTTCAAAAGGGAAATCAAATAACTTTTGAAATTAGAGCAAACAGATTCTTAAGAAACATGGTTAGGGCCATTGTTGGCACATGCGTAGATGTTGGATTCAATAAAATTCAACTTGACGAATTCAAAAGAATAATTGAATCGAAAGAACGTCAACAAGCTTCTGGCTCGGCTCCTGCCAAAGGACTTTATCTTAGCAAAGTAACTTATGATCTCGAACTCAAAAACTAAATAGAAGCGCTTTCAGTTTCTAATTCTCGATTGACCTTCTTAAATAGACCTTGCAATACTCTACCAGGACCTACCTCGATAACGTGGGTCGCTCCATCCTTAATCATGTTTTCCATAATTTGAGTCCAGCGTACTGCTCCCGTCAGCTGAAGCACTAGGTTTTTCTTTATATCATCTGGATTCGAAACCGCCAAGGCATTCACATTTTGATACACTGGACACAAGGGTTTATTAAACATGGTGTTTTCGATTGCCGCCGCAAGCTCTTCTCTCGCAGGCTCCATCAAAGGGGAATGAAATGCGCCACCGACGGGAAGAACAAGAGCTCTTCGTGCTCCTTCCTCTTTTAATTTCTCACAAGCCAATTCTACGGACGAAACAGACCCGGAAATAACCAACTGTCCTGGACAATTATAGTTTGCAGGAACAACAATTCCTGGTATTTCTGAACAAACCTTTTCTACCATATGATCTTCTAGCCCAAGAATAGCAGCCATGGTTGACGGTTCTAGCTCACATGCTTTTTGCATGGCTGAAGCTCTCTTTGAAACGAGTAAAAGACCATCTTCGAAACTCAATGTTTTATTAGCCACTAAAGCTGATAATTCGCCCAAAGAATGTCCGGCAACCATATCTGGTTGAAAGGCCTCTCCAAGACATGCTGCCAAAATTGTTGAATGTAAAAATATGGCGGGTTGAGTTACTTTCGTTTGCTTGAGTTCCTCATCAGAGCCTTCAAACATGATTTTTTGTATATCAAAACCGAGTATGTCCCTACTCCTTAAAAATAAATCTCTGGCGATTTGAGAATTGTCGTATAGGTCTTTTCCCATACCTGAAAATTGAGCTCCTTGCCCTGGAAAAACATATGCTTTCATGATGAATCTAAATTTTACTTACAAAAATAATAGAAGTATGAGACAAACTACAATTGACCATCAGAATGGTATACTCCTTTTTTAAATACTTTTACTTTTTGAATAATACCATCCTCATCATAAACATACAGTTTACCATCCCATAATTTTCCATTCTTAAATATTCCGTCCATCCAAATTTCATCATTCAAATTATAAACCTTGTTATATCCAAAAAACTCAAAAACTACACCATGTGTATTTGGATTATTAACTACAGGCGGCCCTATTGGTTTTTTTTCAATAATCTGATCAGGTTTTTCGATAGAGGGAGCATGATTTATAGTTGATTTTTTCTTGCCATCTCCATTAAGAATAATTTCACTTTTCAATGAGCCATTTTTATAATAGTTTTTAATCTTCCCGAATGGCTTTCCGTCTTTTGCCATGTATTCCATTTGGATTTTCCCATTTTTAAAATAGTACTTAATTAGACCAGATTCTTCACCCTTGTTATTATAATTTCCGGTATATGCCAATTTGCCATTACTATAATACCTGTTGTAAACTCCCTTGTATTTGTCCTGAATGAAATTTGCTTCTTCAAATTTTTTGGCGTTTTTATAATAACGAATGTAGAATCCTGATGGCCTGTTATTAGAATAATGTCCTTTTATCCTCATAGTCTTTCCATCCTTGTGGTATTTAATCCACATCCCTTCCTTTCTTCCCTTTATGAAATTGCCTTCCTCGACCTTATTCGTCGTCGCATATCCTGAAAGGGGGTGATCTTTTCCTTTAAAAACCCATTTACCTGTTTTTTTACCATTAGAATCATACCCGTTTTGAGCATAACAAGAATTTTGTTGCCATAACAACAGAGTACAAATTAGACCGAAAACTAACCTCATCTTCACAAATCAAAGTTACAAATCTTAAATGAAATCTATTATGTACTCAGTTAGAATGTTGTGAATAAAAAATTGTGATTTTACATAGGTCAAATGAATGATTGAATTATTTTTGTACTTACATTTTTACACTTATGTTATCAATTAATCCAAAAGAAATAGAAATACCTAAATTACATCGGTATTTGCTTGGCTCAATCGGTCCCAGACCGATTGCTTTTGCATCTACGATTGATGAGCATGGTAATGTGAACTTGGCACCATTTAGTTTTTTTAATGTCTTCAGTGCAAACCCTCCGATTATGATTTTTTCACCTGCAAGATCTGGAAGAACAAATACAACGAAGGATACTTATAATAATGTAAAAAATATTCCTGAGACAGTCATTAATGTTGTGAACCATAATATGGTCCACCAAATGAGCTTAGCGAGCTCTCCATATCCATCAGATGTTAGTGAATTCGAAAAATCTGGATTTACTCCACTTGACTCCGAACTAATTGCCCCCCCTCGAGTAAAAGAATCTCCTGTTCAATTTGAATGTAAAGTGAATGAAGTCATTGAGTTGGGACAGCAAGGAGGTGCGGGTAATCTAATCATCTGCGAAGTAGTTCGTATTCACATCCAAGAGGACCTTCTCGATGAGAAACAAATGATTGACCAGCATAAGATTGATTTGGTCTCAAGGATGGGAGGGAATTGGTATTGTCGAGCTGATAAAAATTCAATGTTTGAAATTCAAAAGCCGATAACGACATGTGGAATTGGCTTCGAAGCATTGCCAAAAGACGTATTAAATAGCTCGATACTTACAGGAAATGATTTGGGCCAATTGGCAGGAATTGAAGAACTTCCAAATGAAACTGATGTTAACGAATATAAATTGCTCGAATTAAGTGAATTGTTTTTATCTTTAGAAGAGGACGCAGTTCAACTAGAAATAAAAATTCACAAAAGAGCTCAAGACCTTTTAAAAAGAAATCTACTCGAGGAAGCATGGATGACCTTGCTTTCTTTTAATAATTAATAATAAATAATATGTACAAGTTCCAAGGAAAAATCAAAGTCATTAATGATATTCAAGAAATAAGTGAAAAATTTAAAAAACGAGAATTCGTGGTTACCGATACCTCATCAATGTACCCTCAAGATGTGATGTTTCAATCCGTTCAAGACAAATGTGCAATGTTAGATGGATACTCTGTTGAAGATGAAGTAGAGGTTTCTTTTAACTTAAGAGGGAGAGAGTGGACGAGCCCTGATGGTGTTGTTAAATACTTCAACACACTTGATGCGTGGAGAATAGAAAAAATGGGGCAAGGAAGTGGTATACCTGCCGGTGGTGCTGGAGCAATGGGATCTTAATCCAGAAACGGCAGCAACAAGTACACCTGATTCAAATGGTGAAAAAAGCGATGATTTGCCTTTTTAAATGAATTCATATTTACAAAACTAAGCGGGGTGAATGCCCCGTTTTTTTTTGACCTAAAATTAAGATTTGAAAACAGAAAGTTATTTGGTGACAAATAATTTAAAGGACTGATCACCTATTCTTAAAATATATGAACTAGATGGAAGACCTGAAATATCGATTCTATTTGAGCTGATTCTTCCGCTCATTACCTTTTCACCCAGAATAGAATATATCGCATAATCTTGAACGCTTTTAAGGTTTGATTCTACAGTAAGATAAGTAGATACAGGATTCGGGAAAATAGATGTCTTAAAATCCTCCATTAAATGTTCATTTCCTACCATGGGTGGAAAACAATTATTATTAGAATAGACTTCATCAAAGTCTTTATTAATTGATATCAAACAACGACACATGTTAAACGAATCGTGCATGTAAGAGAGTCCATAATTGGTACCAATACCCTCAATAAATGTAAGCGGCTGACTACTCCCCCAAAAATGATAATCCGTCTGAACATGTTTGACCCCAGAAATAAAATATACAGAATCAATGATTGAGGTAATCACATCGTTCCACGGTTTGTGAATCATGAATGTGTCACCTATATTGAGAGATAAATCCATGACTAAAAACTCTAGAGTATCCATCCCCAAAATCGTTTCCATCGTGCTCATAAACCATGCCTTTCCGGAAGATACATCCTCACGAGTAAACCCATTGGTATCAAAGCCATTTAAATCGTAAAATACTCCATTAGGAGTTACTGTTCCGACCTTTTTATAATTCAATCCGTTAATAACGGTTTCGACTTCTGACATTTGCTCCTTGACATCAGCTATATCCAAATTACAAAATGGCATTTTCCAATTCGTGTTTTCTATCCCAAATATTGAATTATAATTCTGGGAAAATGAATCATTGCAAATTGAAAGAAACAAAAGCAAAGTAATTGAAAATTGAAGAAATAATTTCATAGCAAAAGAACGTGTAAAGCGAAAATACAACTAATCATTTGATTTTTAATTACATATGACTAATTAAACAAGGGAAGGGTGATGCCATTTATTCCACACATCACTTGTGAAAGAGCATTTTATCAAGTTCGTTAGTATAACGTCATAGCGAGTCCGCATCCTATTAAAATACTCACTAACTTAAGCAAATTGAATTTATGATTTTCAGATGTCTCAAAAATAATCGTCGTAGAAATATGTAAAAACATACCTACGACTACCGCAAGAATAATATGTAAATCCAATCCAAACTGTTCTGGTGTAAACTTAAGACCAATTAAGGCACCAACTGGAGTCATCATACCAAAGAACAAAAGAAATAACCACGACTTTAAATGATTCAATTTCGTATTCATCAATAAAGTCATTAAGGCAATTGACACAGGTATTTGGTGAAATATTATTCCCCAAAATAATGATTCATGTACATGATGATGTTCACTTACAATTCCTGCATATTGATTCCCAAGAGGAAGACCTTCAATTATTGAATGAACAGACAAAGAAATAAACAAAGCCCATGGCAATGACTGTCCTTTGTGAACGTGAACATGCCCATGTTCTATACCACCAGAAAAATATTCTAAAATCAATTGAACAAGGAAACCAATAAGAATAAATATACCAACCTGCTCAGCTCCATCGTGATATATATCAGGTAATAAATGCTGAAAAATAATAGCCAGAAGAAATCCGCCACTAAAAGCCAATGCCAATTTTATCATTTGACTATTGTTGGTGGCATTAAAATACCCCACAATCACACCGCCACTCAAGACAGATGCAATTAGACCTAAAATTATAAAAGTAAAATTCATTTTTTTCTGCTTGCAATAATAATCAAACGATCTGATTTTTCAAGTATAAATGGCTGCAAATCTAAAGAACCAAATACATCTTCAATAATAAAATAGGGCTCCAATAAAGATTGAAAATCTTCTAGTCTTAATACTTGGACCCTTTCTGTAAAGTGATAATCATTTCCCTGATCGACAAATTTAATATGCTTGAAGATGTGTGAATCATCATGATTTCGAGAAATCTTAAAGTTAATTTCATTGATTTTTTTCTCCTCTTCTCTTACTAGAGAGCTGATTACCTTAAATACATTCATGAAATCTATCACTAGCTTTCCTCCTACTTCTAACATCTGATGCATAGCCTCACAAACGAGCTGGTTTTCGTTAAAAGTATCAAAATACCCAAAACTTGTAAATAGATTAAAAATGGCATTAAATTGACGGTTTTCTATTTTATATCTCATGTCATGGACTTCAAAAGAAAGAGAATCACTTGACCATTTCTGAGCTTCTATGATACTATTTTCAGATAAATCTACTCCCAACACTTCAAATCCCAATTCATTCAAGGTCTTCGAATGACGCCCCTTACCACAAGCCAAATCAAGGATGTTTGATTCAGATTCCAACTCAAGGTGATTCATTAAGTTTATGATGAATTCTTTTGCTTCAGATTCATTCCTATTCTGATATAATATGTGATAATAAGAGGTGTTAAACCAATCTATAAACCAATCTTTTTCTGACATAAATCAAAAATACAACTAATTGACTTTATTCAAATTCCTAACACTCATTGAAATCAATCACAAAACCATTAAATTTGAAGATATGAAGAAGATTGGTTTGACAGGAGGTATTGGAAGCGGAAAGACATATGTCGCTACTATCCTTGAAAAGATAGGCTACCCGATTTATAATTCAGATAAAAGAGCTAAAGAGCTAAGCAATGAACATCCTGAAATTCAGGTTAAACTTAAAACTGTTTTTGGAAAAAATGTATACGAGAATGGGAATCTAAACAAATCTTTTTTGAGTGATCAGATATTTACATCACCCAACTTAAGAGAAATCGTAAATTCTATTATACATCCCGTTGTCCGCGAAGACTTCCTTGCATGGGCCAAAAATCATTCAAATCATTCTCTCATTTTCAATGAGGCCGCTATTTTATTTGAAACAAAGGCTTTTAAAACTTTTGATGACAATATTTTGGTATATGCACCTCAAGACATTAAAATGGAACGTCTATTAAAAAGAGATCAAATGTCTAAAGAGACTATTTTAACAAAAATGAATGCCCAATGGAGTGATTCAAAAAAGATGAGTTTAACGCGGCACCATATTCTAAATGACGGAGAAACTCCATTATTAAGCCAGATAGAAGAAATATTAATAAGGCTAAATCAGTAAACAAGTTTGATTGAAACCGTTTTGTTTCTATCCAAATTTAACATACAGTCTTCGAATGACGGTGCAGACAACTTGGGGCGCATATCATTAGAAAAAGCATAAGGCTCTGTGGGTATGCCTATGAAATTTTTATCACAATTGTCATTGTTGTTTTCATCTTGGTAAATGGCAACAGCATACCTTCCTTTAGGTAAACTTTCAAAAGTATACTTTCGAGAAGGACCATTGGTTTTTACCCTTATCATTTTATAGGTTTCACCTACATTCGGAAATTTATCAGCATTATTATATAAACCAAATTGAAGAACCCCATCATTATTTTCAAGACCGGTAACATTTACCGTCAGGTCAAAATTAAGCTGTGCATTCAATTGCATCGAAAATGAAATAAAAACAAAACAGCATATTTTAAAAAGGTCTATCATTTATTAAAATTGGTTTTAAAAATCCGATCCATCCATACAAAAGTAGAGGCATAGTTGCCATCAAGATAAGCATGATGGTCATCGTGATGTTTTGTTTTGCTTAATAAAGGGATCCTACTCAGTAAAGGCAATTCTATATTTGAATGTATGTGTATTTCGTGAAGGTTCCTCAACAATCCAAATATCCAGAACGCATAAAGGTTAATTGGCATGAAAATTAAAATAATTGAAAATGCTATTACCACACCTATCATTCCCATCATCCATTCTAACGGATGTCCGTATAAATATTCTAGAGGAAATGGTTTTATTGCTCTATGATGAATTGAATGAATGTGTTTTAACATAAACTTATTGTCATGAAGCCATTTGTGATAAAAATAAAACCAAATGTCATCCAAAACAAAAGCAAATAATACTTGCAATCCGATGATCCACCAGCTCGACCATTCTACCTCCATTAAGTCAAATAAAAAATATGCACCTGAACCCGAAACGACCAACAACAAAATAAAATTCAGTAGAAATAAAGGCATTCTTTTACTAAAAATAGACTTTTGATATGATTTTACCTGTAATACATATGGTTCAAAAAACTTGGTCTTTAAGACTACCATACTATACAAAAGACCAAATAAATTAGACCCCAATAGCATAATAATTGTTCCTATTGCTACCCATTCTCTAGTCATCTCAATGCAAATATGTTAAACATTCCTGTATCTTCAAGCCCCACTTCACTCTCAGTATGCAACTGAGAAAAACCCTTGTCACTTAAGAGCTGACGAACATGTTCTAAACGCCCATCAATATCATGAACTTCGATTACCAGACTTTTTATTTTCGGCCAATCACTTTCTCTAATTCCTTTTAAAACAGACCACTCTGCTCCTTCACAATCAATTTTCAGCAAGTCAATTTGGCTGATATTTTCTTTTTCAATGACATCAGACAAAGGAACAAGTTTACATGCAACTTGCTTTTTTCCTCTAACTAAAAAATGGGCTATAACTCCTGAAAAAAATGGGGGAATCAGTTTCATCCACTTCATTCCATCAGGTGGGTTTTTCATTGTGCCTTTTACGGCTCTTGAAAATGCTGCTGGATCTTCATCCCATTGCTCGGGATGCAATGTAGACAGGGCTGGGGTATTCGGAAAGTAGGTAAAACTGGCATTGGCCAATTTATCGGATACTCCAAATTCGTATACGTGTATACGATTGTCTCCATATTCTTCCGCATTCTTTTTTAATACAGAAAAAATATCAGGAATGGGTTCAAAGCAATAGGCATTTACATTTTTTGCTTTTTGAATGGCTCTCAAGCCAAAAACACCAACGTTCGCACCAACGTCAAAAACAACGTCATTATCATTGATAGAAATTCCATTTTGTAAGTAACCATCAACGTGATGGTCTAGCATTTTAGCTTCAGGTTTTCTTAAGCAAAAAACTGGGGTGCCGTCATTTAAGGTTGTTTTGGTCATCATAGAGTGACCTAAAATAATCAAATTTGATCACTTAAAATACACCTAGGCAAAGATTATCCTAGAAATGGATAACGATAATCTGTAGCCGGAACGAAGGTTTCCTTAATCGTTCTTGCCTGAACCCAACGTAATAAATTCATTGCTGCACCGGCTTTATCATTCGTTCCTGAACCTCTTGCTCCTCCAAAGGGCTGCTGTCCAACTACCGCACCTGTCGGTTTATCGTTAACATAAAAATTACCGGCAGCGTTTTCTAATTTCTTGGTTGCTAAATTGATAGCATATCTATCTTGAGAAATTATAGATCCAGTTAAAGCATACTCAGAAGTGTCATCTACAATGTCTAAGGTCTCCTCAAAATCATTTTCGGGATAAACATAGATCGTTAAAACAGGTCCAAAAATCTCTTCACACATTGTTTTGAATTTTGGATTAGATGCCACGACTACTGTTGGTTGAATAAAATATCCATTAGATTTATCATAATCTCCCCCAACTATAATTTCTGCAGCATCATTTTCTTTGCAATAATCTATATACGCGGATATTTTATCAAAAGCTCTTTCGTCAATGACGGCATTAATATAATTGGAGGTATCCTCAGGGGTTCCCATCTTGAACGAATTAACCTGGTCAAGTACTATAGCTTTGACTTCAGGCCATAAGTTTGACGGTATATAAGCTCTTGATGCCGCTGAACATTTCTGCCCTTGAAATTCAAAAGAACCACGAGTAAGTGCCGTTGCTACTTCAGCAGGGATTGATGATTTGTGAACCATAACAAAATCTTTACCCCCTGTTTCTCCAACTATTCTTGGGTAGCTTCTATAAGTATCTAAATTACTAGCAATGTTTTTCCAAAGTGTTCTAAAAACACCCGTAGAACCAGTAAAATGAAGTCCAGAAAACATTTTATGTTTAAAAATAACCTCTCCAGCAGTAGGACCGTCTACAGTGACCATATTCACAACACCATCAGGTAAACCTGCAGCTTTGAACAGATCCATAATTACCTGAGCCGAATATACCTGAGAATCAGCAGGCTTCCATATAATAACATTTCCCATCATTGCTGGAGCAGCACATAAATTTGCCGCAATTGAAGTGAAATTAAAAGGAGTCAAGGCAAATACAAAACCTTCTAAGGGTCTATACTCTAATCTATTCCATAATCCAGGTTGAGAATCAGGTTGTTCCTTGTAAACTTGTGTCATATACTGAACATTGAATCTGAAAAAATCAATCATCTCACATGATGCATCTATTTCTGCTTGGAACACATTTTTTGATTGAGCGAGCATCGTTGCAGCATTCATTCTGTCTCTGAATGGTCCTGCAAGTAAATCTGCTGCTTTCAAAAAGATAGCGGCTCTTTGTTCCCAAGGCAGGTTTGCCCATGCTGATTTTGCCTCAAGTGCTTTTTCAATAGCCAATTCGACATGAGATGCGTCTCCGTAATTGAAATGACCCAACACTTTTTTATGATCATGTGGAGGCGTCATCGGTCTTTTATCCTCAGTTCGAATCTCTTCTTTTCCAATATACATAGGAACATCAATCTCTTTTTGATTGTACATTTCCTTGTATTTATTTATAAGTGAACTCTTTTCTGGTGAATTCGGAGCATAGGATTTTACCGGTTCATTGATTGCAACGGGTACTTTATAGAAAGCGTTTGACATGTCTTTTTTTTGTTGCAAAAGTAACGATTGTTAACTATCCTTGCAACTGCGCTAACTAATTATAAATGAAACACTTTCTCTTTTTCATTTTTATTTTCACCTTATATAATTGTGACTTGTATGGACAATCAGTGATTCAGTCATATAAAAAGGAGACTAATGTGATATCTAAATCTAAAATCGCACTAGAGCTTTGGGCATATTATTCCCGTTACCATGTAGATTCATTAAATAGTATTGGATTAGATCTTCTTGAAAGCCAACAAAAACCCATCGATCCTTTTTGTCAAGCCGTTGCATACAGGCTATTGGGGTGTTATGATGTTCGTTATGGCGAAATAAACAAAGGTCTCAAATTATTAGAATCATCAAAATCTATTTTTTTAAACTTAGGAGATGAAAAACTAATCTCTGAAGCATACAATGAAATAGGAATAGCTTACCTCCTACTTGGTGACCATGAAACCGCTCGTTTACATTTTGAACGCTCATTGTCACACGGAAGGAATTCAGAGACCAAAGAAATGGCATATATGGCAGAAATCAATCTTGCTAAAACCGAATTAAAAGCAGGGAAAATTGCTCTTTCCCAAATGTTGACTGAACATTACATTCGACAGGCCATTGATGATCAAAAACATGAATCTGTGGCAAATGCATACTCGTTTCTTGGTCAAATTGCATTAGATAAAAATCAAATGAAACGGGCCAAGTTTTGTTTTACAAAACAACTAGAGAATTCCATGTTATGTGATGCCCCTTTTATTAAAACAAGAGCGATTAATAATCAAGCAATATTGGCATTTATTGGATCCGAATACGAAAAATCAATAAAGCTATTTTTTGAAGTATTAGAACAACGCAAATTGCAAGGTTTTCAATTTTACACCTGTGAGGCCTACATGAACATAGCCAATTTCTATTTTGAAACGGCCAACATGGTTAAAGGGTCACAATACATTGATTCATGCATTTTCCTTGCAGAACGACATAACCTGTTATTAACACAAATTGAAGCTCTTGAATTAAATATTGAATATGAAAAAACTTCCGAATTAAGACAAAAACTTGCAGTATTAAAACAAAAAAGAAAACAGACTATAGATCGAAACAACAACAGACGAAAATCATTGAACGCAAAAAAGAATAAAACTGAAAGTTCAACTCATTATATTATGCTGAGCCTTTTAATCATTCCTATTCTATTGTGGTGGTTATACACCAAAGACTAACGAACGAGACTAAAGAATCCGTGCCCCACCCATTCTGAACCATCTAATCCTGTGGCCGAATATCTATAGAAATAAACTCCCTCCTTTGCATCTCTTCCACCTGGGGTTATTCCATCCCAGCCACCATTTAAATCATCAATTGTTGCCATAAGGTTACCCCATCGATTCACAATTAACAATTCAATAGACTGCATATTTTCTGTTGAAATCATAAAGGTCTCATTCGAACCGTCCGAATTTGGTGTAAATACATTTGGCACAAAAATTTGTGGCTCTACAGTTGTTGAAATAACAATCGAAATAGAATCATCACAAACTCCATTATCTGCAATCAACCATACCGTGTAACTTCCAAAATCTAAATAAGTACTGTTTTGAGCACTTTGATTATTAACAGTGTTAAATTCATCATTACCAAAATCCCATTGATAATTTGTGGCATTTTGACTCGTATTGGTGAAAATCACTTCTAATGGAACTCCGCCACTCTCTGGTGATGCAGATATTCCGGCTATCGGAACAGGCAAGCCAGTTACCATTATTGATGCAGTACCTATACAACCGTTTTCATCTGTACCTGTAACCGTATAAAGCAAGGTCTCTGAAACAGTGAAGGGAACGCCGTCTACTACCCCATTGTCCCATGAATAAGTCCCGCCTGAACCAGCACCACTTCCTAAAAGCGTTACAATATCACCAATACATGCTATTAGAGGGTCTCCTGTTGATATAATTGGATTTTCCAATACCTCAATAGTGAGGTCAGTCACTAATGCACATTGATTAGCATCTGGAGTAAAGGTGTAGGTTGTCGTTTCAAGATTGTTAATTACAGGAGACCAGGTACCCGTAAAGCCCTCTAAGGATTCTGATGGCAGAGATACATCTATACCTGAACAAATTGGAGGAATCACGTCAAAAGTAGGGGTGCTTGGCGGTCCTACTTCTACAGAAACGAACTGCTCACTCGCACACTGCCCCGCATCTGGGGTAAAAGTATATTCGGTCGTTTGGGTATTGTCAATAGCAGGAGACCATGTCCCTGTATATCCTTCGTTCGAAATAATGGGTAATATAATGTCACCACCAACACAAATTGGAGGTATAGGCTCAAAAGTGGGAGAATCCAATGAATTCACCAATACATCCACCTCATCACTTGCAACACAGCCATTTCCAAAATCTATTGAGACCGTATAAGTATTGTTTCCTGAAGGAGGAACAATTGTATCTCCTATTTCAGTAGCACCTGTTGACCACAATAAGTCTCCCATATAATATATTTCAAATACTAAGCTTCCTGAGTTATCGATGTAAGGTCCACTATCTGAAAAAGTGAAAGTTTGAGGTGCTCCACCACTAAAAAAGTAGTTGTAAATATGGGCTGGATTATAAACAAATGGAACGGTTGATTGAGATGCCACACTCGAGCCATTCCACTGCCAAAAAGTTCCAGGGACGGGGGGATTTACAGGATTGTTATTAAAAATAAATTGATAGTTGGCATCTCTTTCTTCTCCACTCATAGCCATGATGGTACCACTTACAATTACATAATAACTACCTACAGCATTCGTGTTGGAGGTCGTATAATTAAACGGAGCAGTAACATCCATCGTAAAGGTTTCGACTAATTGTCCTCCTGTAATATCCATAGCAAATAAAACGGCAGATTCCCCTTCACACAAGGTGCTATCCAAAGCAGCAGCTGTAATTGAAGGAGCATCCGTAATCGTAATATCTATAGATGCTAATGTTGCACAAAGACCTACATCAGGTGTAAAGGTGCTAGTAAATACTCCTGTTGAGGTATTATCAACTGTATTTGGGTTCCATGTTCCTGTAAAACCCTCTAAAGAAGTTAAAGGTAAGTCATCAATATTCCCTGTTTGACAATACGGCCCCATAATTGCAAAAGTAGGTGTTTCAGGAGGGCCAACTGATACCTCCATGGTCTGTTCGTTTGAGCATTGACCGGCATCAGGAATAAAAGTATAAGGGGTCGTTTGGGTATTGTCAATAGTAGGGGACCAAGATCCAGTTATACCTTCATTAGAAACATTTGACAAGGAGAAATTATCTCCAACGCATATAGGTGGTTGTTGAACAAAAGTAGGTGTCTCCAACAGGTCTATCACAATCTCCATCGTTTGTATATCAGAACACTGACCAGCATCTGGAGTAAAAGTATATGTGGTTGTTTGTGTATTGTCTATCGATGGAGACCAATTACCAGTAACACCCTCAATTGAAATGGTATTCAAGTCAGATATGACACTTCCTTCACAATATGGCCCAATTTGATTAAAACTGGGGTTTTGTAAAGCAGTAATAATAATCTCCATAGTCTGGTTGGTAGCGCATTGACCGGTATTTGGAACAAAGGCAAATGTCGATGGGCCTATGATAGTTGTATTTATTCCTGGAGGGCCCCAAACCCCATCAATCCCCTCAAGAGAATTAGTGGTAAGTGCAGGTGGATTACTTCCCTCGCAATAAGGTCCTACTTGGTCAAAGGAAGGGGTAACTAAGGGGTCTATTGTAATTTCCATAGTCTGTGTATTCGAACACTGTCCCAAATCTGGTGTAAAAGTATAGGTCGTCGTTTGAGAATTGTCAATCGCCGGTAACCAGCTTCCATTTATTCCTTCATTTGAAGTTGTACTTATATTAGGAATAGCATCACCCTCGCAATATGGACCCTGCTGAGTAAAACTTGGTGTTAACAACGGATCAACCGTTATTTCCATCGTCTGTGTATTCGAACATTGACCCACATCTGGTGTAAAGGTATAGGTAGTAGTTTGTGTATTATCAATCGCCGGTGACCAGCTACCTGTTACTCCCTCATTAGAACTTATGCTTATGTTTGGAATCACAACCCCCTCGCAATATGGTCCTAACTGACCAAATGTAGGTGTGATTAATGGATCAATTGTCAAATTTAGAGTTACTAGGGAATCACATCCATTAACCGCTTCCCCAACTAAATTAAATGTGGCCGTAGTATTACTGGCCGTGTAAGTATCTCCATCAATCCAGACATATGAGTCGCAGGCCGTTTGAGTATCTGTTCCTATAGCCACAGGATTAACATTTACAATCGTACTTTCATTTGTATTACACCCATTTAAATCATAATCACAATTATATGTAGTGCTAGTATTCGGAGAAACAGTTATCGAAGAAGTGATTTCACCTGTAGTCCATAAATAATTACCGCCTGATGTTGAAGGAGTAGCTGTCAATATCACTGATTCCCCCTCACAAATTGTAGGATTATTAATACTTATCGTTGGTGAGGTTGCGTCAGAAACAACTTCAATAGATGTTACAACAGGATCTGTACACGCCCCTTGATCATCAACGGTAACCTCATAAATTCCGGGAGATAATCCCGTGACTGTTGCTGTAGACTGGACTGGGGTAGTATTCCATGAATAAGTGTACGTCGGGTTGCCTCCTGTTGCGGTAACTGAGGCCGTTCCGTCATTTCCATTGCATGAAGCGGGAGTAGATGCGACTGTCGTTCCAAGGGCATTTACACATTCCAAAAAGTCAACAAAAACTCCAGAATCATAAATTCCGTCCAAGGCATCAGCAATTGCCAATTTAAAGTGATAAGTTTCACAAGGCACAACCTCTATTTCACGCGTTAGAACGACTGTAATACCGTCCAAAGATATGTTTGTGCAATTTTCATTATTGATATAAAATGCATTATTGGTAACAGGACTTACGTTATCTACACTTACAATGGTGACATTATCAGGAAGAGTGGCCACATTCGTATTGTTATAATTAACACCTGCAGGATTTGTTCCAGTCACAAAAAAACCAAAAGCATCATTAAAAGTACTATTCACATATTCAGGATATTCTTCCGAGCCAAAAACAAAACGGATTCTTAAAGTATTACATGAGGGAACCACATCAAAATCGAGTATGCAGCAATCATTTGTAGCCAAAGGCTCTAAAGATGTTAATTGAGGATCATTACAATCAGAACCATTGTCTGTACTAAAATTAGGTCCGAAATTTTGTGTTCCTGCAGGCAAGCCTATATTGTTGATGTTTCCAGTTGATAACAGTAGGCCACTTTCAAGATTTATACATGTAGTCGCTCCATTTGTAAATGACCCATAAGCATTTGTTGGACAGTTAATTATCGCATTTGAAATTGTCAATCCACCACTGATTATCGAATTCACCACAACCTGTGCTGAAGCACCTTGATTGGTAATATTCAATTGTGCCTTGGTTTGTTGTACAAACAACAATGCAATTATTGAAAACAAAAGGTGAATTTTCATAAATAGTTAATAAATAGTTCTCTAATTTAGGACTTTTATTTTTTATGATAAGTTGCATCGATAGGTTAAAATTATAATCCGTTTCTATTAACTTTGAATTCACATGCAATTAAAAGAGCTTAGCCTACATCAATTTAAGA
>Ga0209603_1002267_pt1 | contig 18131 bp, 15 predicted proteins | sample COGITO_mtgs_1206_FD_184812 | JGI IMG/M metagenome (GOLD analysis project Ga0209603, IMG submission 184812) | Pelagic marine microbial communities from North Sea - COGITO_mtgs_120607 (SPAdes) (version 2) | ecosystem: Environmental > Aquatic > Marine > Epipelagic ... | reverse complement strand
TCTAGATGCAGAAATAAAACAGATAAACCAGAGAATTGATGAAATAAAACAAGCGTCCGACAAACGTATATCAGAGCGCAAAGGTCAGTATGAAATAAGACGACAAGAAATTGAAGCAGCGAGAAATAAGACTATTTTAACAACTTCTGCAGAAAAAGAGCAGATACCCATCCTACGAAAAGAAATTGAGACTATTCAGGAAGAAATTGACGAAAATAAAAAGATTAAAAGAGACAAGGCCTATGATAGTCAGATTTATCGTCTAGCGGCACTAGCCTATGGCAGGAATGATGTTGCTGATGTCACTACCGAAGAAATCAAAATGGTGTCAGTCATCTGGTTTGGAACTGTCGCAACGATTGTGGCTACAACTGGCACTGTCTTAGCTCTTATTTCCTACATCTTAAGAGACCCTGAAGCGTTTGTTGAACGCAAAAAGATTAGTTTAACAAGGCGCCTTAGACGTCTGTTTTACTTATTTTTTGGAAGATTAAGCCGGATACTTTTATCTTTCATTAATGTACTAACCGCCTTAACAAAACTTATCCTCTCATTTGCAGAAATTTTCCGCGGATTAATAGGTGTGCCCATTCAACGAAGCTTCCGCCGTATGCTACTGGCTTACAGAAAACGGCTCAACAAACCACGCATTGAAACGGTCGAAGTTGAGGTTGAAAAAATTGTTGAAGTAGAAAAGCCCGTCGAAGTTGAGGTTGAAAAAATCGTTGAGGTTGAAGTTGAAAAAATTGTTGAAGTTGAAGTTGAAAAAATCGTTGAAGTTGAAGTGCCTGTCGACAAGATAGTCATACAAGAGGTGCCAGTCGAAATAATAAGAAAAGAACTTGTATATGTTCCCCTGTACTCTACAGAGTCAGGTCTTATTGATGCATCAACCCAATTAAAGGATGCTACTCCTAAGCTTGGTGGTGAACATAAAGATGAACCCCAAAGTGGAGACAGTGTAAAAGAAGTAGTTGAGAAGGTCGCAGCACCAAAAAAAACGACACCCAAAAAAGCAGCACGAAAAAAGCGGGGTGAATGATAATGGCTGAACCTATTGCTGAATATACGGTAAGAGACTTTTCTGCGGTCGATACGCAAATTGAACAAATTGCTGAACGTGAAAGAGTGGTCACCCAAAAGCTCAAGCTTGCCAATCTATTTCAACTCGTAAAATTTGCTGTCATCGGCTTGGTTGCATTGGGAGTGTTCTTTTTACTACTGGGCATTGCGTATCGTATTGCATTTCCCCCAGAACAAAAGGTGGTTGAAACGACAAAAATTGTTGAGAAGATTATCCAAACGCCAAAGATTGTGATTCAAACACCTGATGGTTCGCAGGTTGTTCAAGCACAACCCGGTACAAATAATACCGCAACATCACATCAGCAAGGTGATGTTCAAATTTTGGATGAACAAGCTGCACAGCGAGCTACACAAGAAATTGACCAACGTCTCAATAATGCTGGAGTCACTAACGCTGGAAGTAGGGTTTCAGCCTCTTTATCTTGGAATAATTACAATGATTTAGATTTGATGGTCAAAGAACCTAACGGTAATGTGGTGTTTTTTAAAAAGAAGCGCTCAGCAACGAGTGGAATACTAGATGTGGATGCCAATTCGAACAACAGCACCCGTCGCAGCCGTACACCAGTTGAAAACATCCGTTGGTCCGCAGGAAAAGCTCTCAAGGGCGAGTATATTGTGAGTGTATTATTTTATGGGAAATCTCCCGACGAGCCGTCAACTGGGTCAACTCCCTTTACAGTAAAACTTGTTCACAATGGAAAAAGCGAGGTGCGCCAAGGTGCATTTCCAAACAACACACGTCCCCAGACGCCAATGGAAATTGCTCGATTGAACGTCGAGTAGCTCTAAATAGAATACCGAAGGGCTATTGACCTATCAATCGACTGGACAACCTCATCAGGAATAGACCACATTTCAGACATCAACGACAAGAAGTCTGTCTCTGCAGGCATAATTTGAAAGTCAGCAGCGCAAACTTCTTTTGCTAGTGCAAAAGCTGACTCTCTCTCACTTTGGTTAAACTCTCCACCAAGCTGTTCGAGTATATGCTTAGTTTCCATTCCCGCTGAAAATTTATTGTAAATGTCAGCCATTGAAGCCCTGGCAGTTTCATCTGGGATATCTTTCAATTCAGGGTGCGCTTTTTTGATTTGATTGAGCATATCAAGTTCTTCAGCCTGAATTTCACCATCTGCTACCGCAGCCAGCATAACAATCTTTAAAAATTTAGCGTCCATTTCACCCCCCCCAATAAGTTAAATCTAGTGCTAATCAAAATTGTTTGGCAAGCTGAAAACATGTTATTTTTTAAACTAAGCTGAACAACGGTCTCTAAAAATGAGAGTTATCACCCTTTTTACTATTTTAGTGACTCTATCAACATCTGCATGGGCGCATGGTGGCGGCCTGAATAGCATGGGCTGCCATAAAAACAGCAAGACGGGAGATTACCATTGTCATAGAGGCAACAGCTCCTCCAGCAGCAGTGGTTCGACGGTAAAGGCCGCGCCAAGAAATGAGGCATCATTCAACTTCGCGCTTGCAACCTTATTAGGTGGGCAAACTGAGGTCTCTTACTCTTATAATTACGGCCAATCAGGCAACACCCCCCTCACCGCATCAGTGCGAATCGATATTGTAACCGATGAATATGTGATTGAAGGAGGCCTCGATAAACGAAGCAGCTTAGATAGTATCCAGCAAGCAGTTTTTGCATCAACTTTATCAGGTAAAGAGCCAGCTGTTGCTGTTTATGATACTGATGGCATGTGGGGCAAATACGAGCAACGCATTTGGACTGTAGCAAATGAACTTGGGGTAAAATTCTTTTGGTTCGATGGGATTAAACTGAAATTACTCAAAAAACACGAGACCCGAACTAACGGTAACCAGTGATATTACGAAGAGATAACCCGCCAAGAAATACGACCGGAACAACTTATCAATTTGCGCTGATAACAGTGCCTTTTTATTAACAGACAAATACTCAACAAATACTGTCTGAATGGTCGGAATGCCTGAAAATATGTATGACACTAATATGAATTTATCCATAAAGGTTAGATAGTTAAGTTTAGGCAAGTTGTCATCTACCACAAAATTATAGGCAATCAATGACAGAAAACAGACGATACTAATTGTCACCCTGCTGTTGAGCTCGTTTACTTTTATGAAAAAAGTAACCCAGCTTAATAATATGAGAAAGACAATTGGAATGACGAGTTTGAAAACATAGTATCCCGCCTTTCGTTCAGCAGAGTAATCATATGCTATAAATGGCATTCTTTGGTCATTCATAGGGTTATAAAAAGTCTGCGTCTCTGCCCATGCCTTAATAAAATTCCACTCATCACCCGCGGCTCCGACCTCATTAAAGGTTTCCAAATTGGTCTGTTGAACGTTATTGCCTGTGAAGGATTGCCTCAAATCTACATGGGCAAAGTGGTTTTCCACCATGTCGGGAAGAAGGGATACGCGCAATATCTGTTTATCGAATGGGAATTTTTTAAAATCATAGAAGTCATAAACGGTACCAGAATATTTTTTTCTCGTGTCATAATAGGCAATACCATGGCGTTTTTCTTCCTCACTACACCCCCACCCCTCATCCGAGCACAAGAATTCATTCTCAGGCGGCGCGAAGTGCAATTCAATTGTGGCGGGGATTTCATCAATGTTTGTCGTAAACCGGTCTGGTTTCACAACTGGGAGATATAACTTTTCAGTAAAATCAGAGAGCCTCAATGCACAGAAGAACGCCCCATCACTATCCGGGTAGCGCTCTTTAATTTTTGCCGCAACATCTGTTGCAATTGGCAGCAACCTCGCGTCCTTATAGGTCATATGTAAGTCAAACACTGCGTCGAATGATGCAGTGCTGGAGTTTATTGATGAGAGTGTTTTTATGTCTAAAAAGATGTCTGAGACTTCAATCTCTGCATATGAGCGCTTTTTTAGAACAAATTGCTGGTCACTATCCTCAATTATGATTTCCAGACTTTTGCCATCATGCAATGCGTCAAATTCATCATCCGAAATTGAGTTAACAATTACACCGTTTATGCTTTTGATTATTGCTCCCTCAAGGAGGGAAGCATCTATGTCCTTTTCATACAATTCATCCGATAAATCAGCATGTATCGAGGTGATTTGGACAGCACCATCCTCATAGAACTCATACTGCACACCAAAGCGTTCTGACACGCTCTTATATGGTTCATCCAGAGATAGCTCGGTGAATTGGTCACGCATCTTACCTTTAAGAATTTCACACTCATTAATTCCCTCATAAGCAAAGGCATCGTTGCCTGGTGGAATTATAAGAAAGATTAGCAAAAAGGCAGCTAACGAAGCGCCCATCAGGCGCGGGAGAACTGAATTTGGACTCAACATTTATCCGGCAAAACAATTGAATGAGGCTTTGTGAAAAAAGCTGGGCAGTCGACAATGTTGCTATCAAGGCATCTTACAAGCTGGTTTTCCGCATCAATTAATTCTTCTTGGTTCAATTCTTCCTTTGCAGTTTTTTGCCAATATACTCCCTCATCGTCTCCAGATTGAGCAGCAATCGCAGACCAGATATATGCTTTTACATAATTTGGTTTACCTTCAATGTCACCCATCACGTAATACATGCCGAGTAAAGCTTGGGCGAGGGAGTGATTTTTCATGGCCGCTGAGTATAACCAAAAGGCCCCTTTACGGTCATCTTCATGCCAACTTTCACTGAAGGGTTCGCAGGAACGATACTCACTTGAGTTTCTGTACATCTGCCCCAAGCTTACCATTGCTTCAACATTGCCAATTTCTGCCGCTGATTTAAAAAGGTTAAAGGCTTTATCAAGGTCCTCTTCAGACTTGGCCGTGTCTTTATAAATAAGACCAAGATTGTTTTGCGCATCAGCATTCCCCTGATTTGCAGACAAGCTATACCATTTCATCGCCTCCCCAACGTTTTTATTGACGCCGATAGCATTGTTATACATATACCCTGCGTACCACTGAGCGTCAGGATTTCCCTGCTGAGCGGCTAAAGAATACCATTTGAGGGCTTGGGTTAGGTTCTTGGCAACGCCCTCACCAAAATAATACATCGTTCCAAGAGCATATTGAGCATCGGAGTCGTCTTGTTGAGCGGCTAAAGAATACCATTTGACAGCCTCCTCATTGTTTTCAGGGACGCCAATGCCTGTGTCGTAAATCGTACCAAGTACATGTTGCGCTGCGGCGTTTCCTGCATCTGCAGATAAGGTATACCAAGCAACCGCTTGAGTAACATCTTTTGCCCTTCCTAAACCATCAAGATACATGCTTCCAAGTATCAATTGACCAAATGAATTACCGTCATCAGCCTCTTTTTTGGCAATCTTAAACGCTGTTTCATAATCTTGGTTTTCAAGTGCGTCAAAAGCGTCATCAATATTGTCTGCAAGACTTAAGTTTATCATTAAGAGTCCGAAGACAGCCGAGAAACCTAAATAATTAAAAAATTTCATGATGAGTCCCTTTTTATCACAGCCTCGGGCTTTTCTGCTCAGCGAGCCACCGCAGTCAAAACAAGCCTACATCGAATACTTAAATAGTCAAAAATGAATATTATTTGGATAATTGACGTATTTATAGGTTCACTTATGGGTTGAGCAATTTCTTGTAATATTGCTATAAAGATATCAATGGATTGCAGTGATGTCAGGCGGAGGGTCTCTCCGCCACACCCCCTTATTTTTAATTATTCTAAATTAGCGTTAATTGCGTTGTATCCCATACTGTACCTCAGTTTGTGGTAAATTAATTTATACGTTTGTCCCTTGCCGTCCAGTTCAATCCACATTAAAATGTGGGGTAGAATGTGGGGTAAGATTTGGCACAAAAACATCCTTCAAATAAACTAACTGCTTTGAGCGTTAAAAAACTCAACAAAGCCGGTTGGCATGCTGATGGGAATGGTCTTTACCTCGTCATCGAATCGAGTGGCGCAAAAAGATGGATGCAACGTCTGGTCGTGCAAGGCCGGCGAAGAGATATAGGGCTAGGGAGCGTAAAGATCGTTAGCCTTGATGATGCTAGGGAGGCAGCGCTTCGGTTCCGCCGTATCGCTCGCTCCGGCGGCGATCCCATTGCTGAACGCCGTAAAGCTATTGGAAGCACCCTCACCTTTAAAGAGGCCGCTCTCAAGGTACACAGCTTAATCTTGCCCACTTGGGACAATGAAAAGCATACAAAGCAATGGCTCTCCTCTCTAGAAAATCACGTATTTCCGTTTATCGGCAATATTGCCATTGGAAGCATCACATCAACCGATATCATGACAGTCCTCTCCAAAATTTGGGTTGATAAGCCGGATACTGCAAAAAAGATAAGGCAACGGCTACAGTTAGTTGTAAAATGGGCGCGCGCACAGGGCCACTTCACTGGTGAAGACCCAATCGAAATCGCTGAAGCGGCGCTTCCAAAAGTAAAACAGCCCAACAATCATTTTAAATCTGTGCCCTTTGATAATATTCCATCAATTTTTGATCAGATTGAGCAATCAAGCCTGTTCCCATCAACTAAGTTAGCACTTCAATTTCTTCTTCTAACCGCCTGTAGAACTTCAGAGGTTCGAGAATCAACTTGGGATGAAATTGATCTTGAACAAAAAATTTGGTGCATCCCTGCAGAGCGCATGAAGATGAAAACTCAGCACAATGTCCCCCTTTCTAGCGCAGCATTAGATGTATTGAAAAAGGCTTATGACATTCAAACTGACAGTGGCTTGATTTTTCCAAGCCCAATGAACAACCGAGCGCTCTCGAGCAATGCGCTACTTCACGCTCTTCAGAAACGCCTCCTTGTGGACGCAACGGTACACGGAATGCGGTCAGCATTTAAAGACTGGGTGTCCGAGACCACAAACTATCCAAATGAAGTCTCCGAAATGGCCCTAGCTCATGCGGTTGCCAACAAAGTTGAAGCCGCTTATCGACGCGGTGATCTATTAGATAAACGCCGCTCAATGATGCAGGATTGGAGTGATTTTGTAATTGGCAATGAGAATAAGGTAATAAAATTAGTGGGAAAGGACATCAGATGACAGAGCACAATATTGCGCCAACCTTCCTTCGGCTGAAGCAGATCATCGGCGATGATCAATCAGATCCGCCAGTAGCGCCAATTATACCAATTTCGAAATCTGCGTGGTGGAAGGGTGTAAAGGATGGCCTCTACCCCTCCCCAATCAAGCTTAGTTCAAATGTAACAGTATGGCGCTCTGACGAGATACAAGCGCTAATAGATGACTTATGCACAAAAGGCGGGACGCAGGACGCAGCATAAAAATCATCTATAGTGTTTTCTCCTCGAAAAAAGTTATCGAGTGATGAAAAATATTGTGATTTTAGCGTATAAACGTAACGAGTCTTCTGTAACGTATAGTGGATAAGGGTTACAGCGTTTACACTTGGTGCTTTTGAAGTGTAAACAAGTGTAAAGGGTGTAAACAGTTACAGATGGCAGGGCATTTCATTTTCTAAAAATATTTCTAAAAAACGAGGAGAATACACTATGGAATACAGGTGTTTAGCCCTTTTCCTCCTTAGTAGGCCTTAGGGTCTTACGTCTTTTTTAAATAACCAAAGCTTCAAAGACCGGTTTCCCAACAAGGAAGAACCTAGGACCGCGCTGCGCGCTATTCTATTCTAAAAGCCCTTTCCCAACCCCTTGGCAACAGCCCCTCAAGAACCATTTGAGCTTCGATAGACTTTAATTCACGTTTAATAGCTTTGCCCTTGGCATTTTTAGCCCTCTGAGCAGCCACAAATGCTTTGGACCGCCTTCCCCGTGCTTGAATTGCGCAGCAGCTATTCTGGCGCGTCCTTCGGCGGTCCTCGGACCTGTGCTTTTGCCACCATGGAGGTGGCACCTGCCGTTTATGTGATTACCAGCACGCTTGCAGGAGGTGCCGGAGCGGGTTTTCGCTTTGCACTTGTTCATATTTTTATGTTTGAATAAATCGTTAACCGCCATACTCCACATTTTAATTTTCTTAACACAAGTAGTTAGATGCCCATCTCATTTACGCCAAGGAATTGACTGTATGAACAATACTATCAAAAAAACCATTGCCGTGCTCATAACATTCATTGTGTTAGCGAGTGCTTTTTTTGGTTACGACTCTCTTTTTGGATTTGTGTCTAATAATGGTATCGGCAGAGAAGCATTAGCCGCAGCGCTCGGCGCTTTGTTTGTGGTGCTGGCGACTGGCATCCAGCTGAATCACCAACAACACATGGAAATAGAACGTCACAAGAAGCAAAAGACGTACGAGAACCGATTGAATTGTTACACCGATCTATTGAAAACAAAATCCGTATTCAAAGATAAGATTATCACAAGTGAAAAGGTTGAAATTGTCTCAAGTCAACAACTTTTGGCTCGCCTCGTTTGCGAGCAGGAAGAAACATTCAGCGCTTTAAAGACGTTCAAAGGCTTTATAAAAAGCATAGGCGATGACCACGAAACTAATGGTAAAGAAAAGCTCTCTGAAACCGAAATGGAAGAGTTGACAGGGGCATACGAGCGTCTGGCATCAATGTTAATGTTAGACTTAAAAGATGGGTTCAATAATCTATCTAAGACCGAAAAGATAACTATAAAAGATATTCGGGATCATAATATTAAGGCCTCTTCTCTTGGATCAGATGCAGCTACTACGCAGAATTTTGGCAGTAACGCTGACACACAAGCGAAACGGAATACATCAAAAGTTAGCTTTAAAAATGTCGAGTATACAAAAAAATTGTACGTTTACAAGGTGATGAAAAATTATGTTGAAACCGAAGGATCAAAAACTTTTTCTGATCTGCAAAAAACATATAAAGAGGAAAAGCTATCCGAAATTGACGGCTTAAACCTCCACGAAGCGAAGCAGAATTTCAATGGCGGAAACCCCTTTTGGCTAAAGGTGGACCAAGCACTAGAAAAGAAAAATAAATCAAAGGAAGAGAGTTGGGAGCGTTATTGGATCGAGGACGATATGCTACTTAACTTTTCCGATGGAACGAAGATTGCCCTAAGAAATGGCCAGAACACCAAATCAGTCGAAGTGTTCCAAAAATGGTGTGAAAAGAATGGTATACCAAGTAAATAAAATTTTTGGGTCGTAGAATGGAAATCTCAAAACAGGAATACATCGTTAGAAACTTTGCTAAACTCAAGCACAAGAAATGGGAACTGTACGTCATTACTAGAGTGTTTCATCGGCTAAGTGATCTTGATGTAGAATTTATTTGTCAGCAACCAATTTGGTCAGCCGAGCGTAAACGAAAACTCAGTCTGGTCGATATGTATTTTCCTCAGTTTAATATTTGTCTGGAGATTGATGAGAAACACCATAACAACGAAGATCAAAAACGCAGAGACGAAGACCGTGAGGAAAGAATATTAGATAAACGCCGCAAACAAATTGGTATTGAGAACAACAATACACTTAGAATAGAGCGTATAAAAATTGCCAACCTTCAAGGGGAAGATCACAATATTTTAGAGATCAACTCTCAAATAGACTCGTTTATTGATAAGCTTAGGAAAGAAAAAGAGCAAAAAGGAACTTTGACTTGGAATCATGAAAACAAGTTCAGTGCAACCCCATTCATAAATAAAGGCTGCCTGAGAGTTGAAGATAGGCCTATGTTTAGGCATCAAAAAATTGCCCTTCGATGCTTTGGTTACACTGGAGGTCACTACCAACAGGCTAGTTGGCGACCAAATCCGTCTAAATTTGATTTTCAAGTATGGTTTGTTCACACCAAGCACAAAGATTGGGATAATTCCCTGAGCGGAGATGGCTTGGTTTTGACAGAAACATTGATTAAGAAATGTAAGGCTGAAGAACGAAAGCAACTGCAGAATGACAGAGATATTCCCAGTTGTGTTTTTGTAAGACAAAAAGACGACCTAGCAAGAACGCTATATCGTTTTATGGGCATTTTTAAAAAAAATGATGGCCCACGAAGAGACGATAGCAACCAGTTACAATGGGAATACAAGCGTATATCCTCGGTTGTCGAGCTTTTCCCTGAGTCATGAGGGTGAATGTGTTTTTTGATGCTCTAACGCAAGCTGCATTAATTACCTATTGCTTGTCAGTTAATTCAAATATGCGATTTCGACACACTATGTTTATGGGTTCATGAGAATGAGGCACTACCTTACAAAATCTAGATTCAAACTTGCAATGGAATGTCCGACAAAGCTCTACTTCACCGGACAACCTGAAATTTACAAAAATGTTAAAGGTGAAAATGAGTTTTTGGAGTCACTGGCTGAAGGTGGTTTTCAGGTTGGCAAAATGGCCACCCTTCTCTTTCCGGATGGAATAGAGATACACGCGCGAAAAAATCAAGAAGCGTTAGATGAAACAAATCAGCTTTTAAGCACCAATGAAGATATAGTATTATTTGAACCCGCCTTTGCATTTGAAGGTCTTTTAGTAAGGGTTGATATTTTTGTAAGGATGGGATCATCGATTGAGCTCATAGAAGTAAAAGCTAAATCATATGATAGTGAAGATCCTAATTTTTTTGGAAACAGAACTCCCATAAAGTCGGGGATTTTGCCTTACGTTGAAGATATCGCGTTTCAAAAACATGTGGTCTCCAGAACTTTCCCAAAAGCAGACGTTAAGGCGTTTTTTATGATGCCTGACAAAGCTGTTACATCAAAAACAGATGGTCTCAACCAGTGTTTTCGAATTAACAACATAAATGGTTTAAAAGCAGTTGAGGCTATAAGTTTAGCCGGCGAACAGGTTAAAGCAAATTTTTCGATGCTCAAAAAAATCCCTGTCGACAAATATACCGATATTATTATGGAAAATCCTCTTGATTATCCTGGCTCAAAACTAAGTTCAGACGACTACTTACCTCAACGCTCCGCCATCTGGGCATCAAAATACAATGATAATATCAAGATCAAAACTCAACCTCACAAAGGATGCAAAGATTGCGAGTTCAGAGCACAAAATGATGAGTCCTACAAAAGCGGTTATCACGAATGTTTCGAACAGTTCACAAAACTATCACGCGAGGAAATTGATAGAGGGACTGTTCTAGATATTTGGCGCTATCGGAAAAAAGAAGAGCTTATGGATGCTGGTATATTTAAGATTACCGACGCCAAAAACTCTATAGACGTAAAACCAAATGACGAAGGTTTGAGCTTCACCGAACGGCAAATGTTACAAATTGCCGGAATACCCAATGAGGAGGACAAAGGCGGCTTTTATTTTGACGCTAATTATTTCAAAAGCTTGAAGAGCGAATGGGCCTACCCATTTCATTTTATTGATTTTGAAACTTGTACTGTCGCACTTCCCTTCTTCAAGGGAATGAGACCCTATGAGTCGATCGCATTTCAGTTCTCACACCACGTTATGCATGAAAATGGCGAAGTGGAGCACAAAAACCAAGCTCTAATTGCAGAGCCAGGGCAATTTCCCAATTTTGATTTTATTAGGGAGTTGAAAAAATCTCTAAGTACAGATGCAGGAACAATCTTTCGCTGGGCTGCACACGAGAACACGATATTGAACCAAATAAAGGAACAGCTTTTGAGTCACACTCAAGTTCCTGCCGATAAAGCAAATCTTATCAGATTCATTGAATCAATCACAAATGATGCAGATCGTTCTATGGTTGACCTAAATGACATTGCAGTTAGGTGCTATTTTCATCCAGAAACGCAGGGGCGCACATCGATTAAAAAGATATTACCCGCAGTGCTCAAAACATCAAAACTACTGAAAGACGAATATTCAAAGCCAATTAGTAATAACTTGTCGTCGTTAAATTTTCCTGAGACATTCGTTTGGTTTCAGGAATCTAACGGGGATGCTATTGATCCTTACGAATTGCTGAAACGATATGCAATTGATCTATTCAGTGGGACATCTTCAAACCTATCGCACGAGAATCTTCTCATTGCAGAGGGAGGAGCTGCTGCGATGGCATATGCCCGACTGCAATTCGAGGATATAGGCACTCAAGAGCGTAACAATATAACGGATGCACTGCTTAGATATTGCGAACTTGATACGCTCGCTATGGTGATGATTTTAAGAGCATGGTTAGACTGGTGTGAAAGCTAATTACTGATAATTTGCGGCTATTATCGCCAAAAATAGCAATACAAATAAACCAAGCAACGGCCAAATCGCACCAGATTTAAACAACCACCATATTAGCATTAATATTAGACCTGCTGAGACGATCTCAATGATCATTGACCATACCTAATAACACAAGTTTCACATTATTTTGGTTTTCACAAACACCTGAACTGCGAAGTGATTCAGATAGAGTGCTAGTGTGCTTTAAATGAGCAGCCAAAAAATTTATAGCATTAATGGAATTCTGATAATTATGAGCAGAATAGAATTATCTGTTATTTTCTTTTTTCGGGACCTTTAAGTGTGATTTCGCACGTCTCCACTGTTTTAAAAAATGTAGTAGTTAATTTAACAGACGCGCCCCTTAAACGGCCAGCCTTGGTATAGACACTTGGAGAGAGAATCAAACTACGTTGTGGCGCGACAAACTCTTCAACCTCACCCTGCTCTATTTGTTGCCCATCACGATCAAACAAGGTTAATCGAGCAACAACCTTTTGGAGCATTTCTATTCCTGAATTTTTGATGCCAACTGAAGCAACCAATGAGCGATCAGCATCATCAGATGGCTCTATGTGAACAACTGCACCCTGGATGCTAAAATCTGAATTGGCGACATCAACTTTATTTTCAAATAACGCAGCAGATGTCTCATTTTTTGGCACCGCCATCTCACCCAAATCCACAAACACTTTCGAAAAGAATGTTGCTGAAATTTCAGCGGAAACAGAGTCTTCATCACCATTAATTGCCGACGAAAAGACATTGTCAGTAATTACCTGGAATTCAGACGCTTCGCCAGGATCTACGTAGATATCCTCGTCATAGTGAGAACCACTACTTCCTCCAATTGAGAATTCGCTGTTAGATAAAAGGAGACAGGATGATTTGACGAGTTCTATTGTGGCGTCAGTGTCGTTAGTGACAGTCAAATCGATGCCATACTCCAAATCGATCTGACTTCGCCAACCTCGATCCCAATCAAATCTTTTCTTAGCGAGTTTCATTGGCTTTGCCTCTATAATGAGAGTGTTTTAACATCAGTAAACATTTTTGTTCCCACCAGTCTGTATGCTTTCAAAAACAACTCAACTTTGGCACCTTTAAGCTTTGATTTGGGCATGGAATAGAATGATGCTTGAAAAAATGTGCCTGAATTAGGTGTAAGAGCATGGTTGTAATCTATGGTTTCATCGCCTTCTGATCCAGCCCGGTCAACAAAAACGCATTTAAACTCGATGTCTTCGATGTAAAAATCAGATTTGTTCGCAATGCTAGTTTTAAGGTAAATCTCATGTTCCTTTACGTTGGATTCATCACTATCTGGAAGGCGAACCAATGAGATAGTTATTTCATTATCAAAAAATTCAGTCTTAACTTTTGAGGTTTTGCCGACCACTTCGTGAAGTGCTTCAGGGATTTCAAGTTCGCCGAGCTTAAGAAACTCACGCTCGTAAAATTTCGCGTAACCCTTTAGTTCTAATTGTGGCTTGACTGGATCAACGTATGCTTTGTTGAGCCTCAGGTACGATGTAGCCTCAAAATTGTCACCTTTTTCCAAAAGACAATCTTCAGTGTTATTGACATTTCCATCAATGGTCGTGCCATTGTGATCAACAATCAGATCCCATTTTACAAGGCTAATTTCTTTGCTACTTTCGTTCTCAATTTCTATCGTAAGATCAACAGGAATGTCGCCATAATCATCTGGACCCTCATTTTCGAACTGTGTTATCGCCATCCTAAATTGCTCCGTTAAATAACTTTTGGAAGTAGATTTTGTCCCAAACCAAGAACTTGAGGAAGTCTTATCAATATTTTTGTTGATTGTTTCAGAGCTATCCTTTTTTAATTTTGCTGCTTTTTTTTGATTTGGTACCGACGCGGTTTCTTTTTTGTCAAATATTTCTGTTAGCTTGTTCCACTCAGCCGCCAAAGGATCGCTGCTAGGCGAAAATAAATTTTCAAAGATTATGATATGATCTAAAAATTCGTCGTCCTCAAATTCATAACCTATACAGAGGAATTCGCTATCCCCACCCGTATCTTCAAATTCAACAGAAACTTCTTCGCCCTTATATTCAATTGATGAAATTGGCTTTCCATACCTCTCAGGATAACCATCAAGATGATAGTTCAGATAGCTAATGTTCAATTTAGATGGCTCAAACTCCTCAGACTCCGCCAGTTCAATGTAAAAACGTCCCGTTACACTACTTGGAGCAAAATAAAAAACATCAAGACATTCGGGCTGCTCAAAACCATCTGTTAGGTCAGTAATTTTTTCTACTTCTGATAGGTTTATGTCGCCCAGATCAACTTCATTTCCCGAGTCCTCATTCAAAATAACCATGTCATCAACGTGCACCCCATAGACCCCATTGCAGATGCTGTTACTCCAATTCCAGCCTGTTAAATCGTGCGCATTACCATTTTCAAATATTTCTTTAAGAGTTTCGGCCTCATGTTGATCAAGCCTATGAAACTGAAATTCGCTCCCACTCCCCGTTATGGTGAATTCAACTTTCTTTGCCATGTTCTTGGACACAAGCAACGGTTTTTTGTCTGACATGCTCCAATCTGAAGCGATAAATCCGGTAACAGTCACATTCAAATTTTCTTTGAGGTGAAGGCGTAAGTAATCGCTGGTCATGTGTGGTTTGTCAGCCAATTGAAAAATCGTCTCATCGGCATTTCCTGATGACTCAGCGTGTAACTTGAAACCACTATCTACTGGTTTTTTAGAAATTAAATTAATAAATAACTCATCATCATCACCAGCAGCATTTTTTACAATCACTGACTCAACTGTTATGGGGCCCGTGTTCCATTTTTCTCTGGAAATAAACCCTTTCTTTGGTTCGTGGATCAAAAAAGAGCCAGATTGCCGTGATATTTCTGGGGGTATTGGTGTCATAATTGACACAGACTCTTCAGGAGTAAAAATTCGAAAGCACACACAATAGCTGTCAGGTATTTGCCCCGTACTTGAGTGAAATGAGTCACTGAGCCAAATTCTTGTGCTTTCAGAAGTAACTTCGGTTTCGTTAGGGTCAGATGCAGAAACTATTGTGTCGCCTTTATATAATATAATTTGAGCCTCAATCGCCACACCCGTTTCGGGGATGTTCGAAAACTCCGCTTCCACTGACGCATAAGCATAACCGTCTGAGGACAATTCAATAGAGGCACCATTGCTCTCAACTAATTCAATTGATAATTCGGCCATGACGTCCTCTTAATTTCGGCTCACTTCAATGTTTTCACGAACAGTAACTGCTACCCATTTTCCTGGTTTATAAAACATCAGCTTATTTTGGAGTGTTTCCGCTCCAGTAGCATGTTGATTTTTTATGGAAACAACTTCACCTCGAGCCATAGTAAACTGATCTGACACCCCGTCTGAAACATTCTCAACAAACAGACCCACATTATCAGCCGAAGTTTTGCCAAGTTTAACATTTGTTGAAACAGAAAAGTCACCGTCGTCATTAAGAACCAAAACGGATAACACTTCTCTGTTACCCCCACCCTTCCATTTTTTTCCACCAAGCAACCCTTTTGGTGAAACAGACAGAGACTGCTCTCCAAAGCTGCTTGGTAATGATGGGGTGGTTTCAATACTGTCGGTATTAAGAAAAACTCGGTAATTTAAGAAAAAACTATCTGGTGTCACATTGCCGTCAAGCATTCCTGAAACCCCGACGTACAATGTGTTATCGTCCTCAGATAAGCGCCCCTCAGAGATATCAGATACCAATACAACTGAATCCCCTTTTTGCATTTTTAAATATGCTTGCGCTACGACACCTTCGCTTGGCAGGTTGGTAAGCTGAAATTGCGCGCTACCTGAAAAGTAGCCATCTTCATCCACTGTGAATTCACATTCTTGGAGAAGAAATTCAATGGCGTCTTTTTTAGACATATAATCGTCCTCTCGACCTCTATAAGACTAAGAATGAGACAACTTTGACCAAACATCAATATTAAATAGAGTATTGAAATTGTCTAATGTGTTGATAGCAACGAGACTAACGCTCTGCATTGCGGATTTCGGAAAAGCATGTCTTAAAAACCAAGGCTGTTATTGTAGCATCTTTGATTGCACCCTGAGCGTCGATTTCTTCGGTTTTTATATCAAATTTATCAACATAGTAGTCTAAGGAGGCAGGCTCGCTAGGGAAGTGTTTGCGAGATAATTTCAACAAGTCTATTACCCCATGTTGAGCCAAATTACCTAAACCTAGTCCCGATAGCTCATGATTCAAAAAACGCATATCGAAGCTAATATTGCTACTTAGTAATGGAGAACCAGCAATAAATTCGACTAGGTTTGAGGCCACACCTGAAAAATGTGGCTGTGTCGATAGAAAATCAGTGGTGATACCCGTTATTGAACTAAGAAAGTCACTGATTGGAAAGTATGGGTTTATATATTGATGGAAGACATTTCCGGTCACGTTTAGGTCAATCATTTCGATAGCACCTATTTCGATAATTTTATCCCCAGATTCGGGGTGCATGCCGGTCGTTTCAATATCTATGGATACAATTCTATCTGGCATTTTTATCTCGCTGTGTAGTTTCTTGGTGCCAATGCTTGCCTCTATTAAACGCGAATTAAGTTTCACTTACAAGATAGCCACTACTGTGCAATCTTAAGGGTTCAATGATATACGGTTGCCGGCGCATATAGCAGGTTTATGGAGAAAACAAAATTGAATGAGATTGATTTTGAGGATGAGATTGAAGCCGCAGTAATTGAGCAAGACGAGAACCCCAACGATGGTCAAAAAGGCTCAGGCGTTGCAGGCAAAATTGTAAGAGTACTTTTGATCTGTATAGCTGGATATTTTCTATTTAAATTTTTGCTCTAATAAAAAAAGATAATTTTTCAAGCTACCTTACGTTGCGGCTGGATGTTCAGGACTAAATGATGGTTGGCTTTAACCTGGTTTCTCGAGTTACAAAGTAAACCGCCAATCCGAGACGCAAGCCCGGCCATTCTAAACCCCACCTCTTTTAACAAAGTCCAAATACGATTTAGAAATGCCCTCAGTAACCCTAGGTCTTATGTGGGGTAAAATGTGGGGTAAGATCCTGTGCAACCAAAAAAATGAAACATAATCAATAACTTGAATCTGTGCACGGCAGACTGTCTCTCCGCTATTTAATTTTCTACACTAATGATTTCATTCTATTTTAATTTTCATACCGTAAATTTACGTACAATTTCCTGTGCTAAACCCACACAATGACACAATTCCAGCCATAAACCCGTCAAAATACAGGTGCAGTGTCAATGGTGAACCTAACCCATTTTCTCCCTAAACTCGGCCGGCCTTTGCGCTGGCCTTATTTTGTGGCAGCATTTCTCACGAGGATGTGAACAATGCTTAAAGATCACAATAGATTTAATTATTCAGGTATTTCGACACGGCCTTCTTTTGAATGGCCGGGTGGAAAACGCATAGCCTTTTACATCGCTTTAAACATTGAACATTTTCCGTTTGGTGAAGGTGGCGGCATTGACTTAGATCGCGAGACAAAGCCTTGGAGCCAAAGAAGCTGGTTATGGCGCGAATATGGAAACAGAGTGGGTGGTTGGCGTTTAGCAAATCTGTTCGACGACCTTGAAATGAACGTCGGCGTTATCGTGAATGCAGCTAATTACTCCCACAGCCCTGAGCTTTTGGAACGCTACCGCAACCGCGGTGATGAAATGATCGGCCACGGTATCTCAAACGGCACCAAAAGGCCCATTGATATGGCCATTGATGAAGAGGCTAAAATGGTCGCCGAAGTAACAGAAATAATGACCAAGGCTGATGGTAAGCGCCCGAATGGGTGGTTGTCCTCTTACCTCACTCCAAGTCAAAAAACGCCAGATATCTTGTCCGCAGCTGGTTATGAGTATTTGTTGGATTGGGGTCTCTGTGATGAGCAGCCCTTCTGG
>Ga0209603_1002258_pt1 | contig 18220 bp, 21 predicted proteins | sample COGITO_mtgs_1206_FD_184812 | JGI IMG/M metagenome (GOLD analysis project Ga0209603, IMG submission 184812) | Pelagic marine microbial communities from North Sea - COGITO_mtgs_120607 (SPAdes) (version 2) | ecosystem: Environmental > Aquatic > Marine > Epipelagic ... | reverse complement strand
CTAGGGCTAGGTTGGGGTGTGGTAACTTGGGCAAAAGTACCCATGTAAATAAAACTGAAAATTAAAATGTAAGTAAGTCTCATGATTGATTTTTTTTCAAATTTATAAAACCTTCCTAAAAAAAAAACCTCTTGATAAAATGTTTATATATTGTTTAATTATTTGAATAAATTGTTAAACAATTTGTATCTTTGGGATATAATTATACTATGAAAATATATCGCCTACACGAAAAACAGAACCTACCCATCGATATGAAGGAGGCCTGGACCTTTCTTTGTGACCCTAAAAATTTAAAGACGATTACACCCGATTATATGGGCTTTGAAATCTTGGGAGGTGACGAAAAGATGATGTATCCCGGTCAGATCATCAAATATATCGTAACACCAGTTTTGGGCATTCCTACCCAGTGGGTAACAGAAATTACTCATGTTAAAGAAGGAGAATATTTTGTTGACGAACAGCGATTTGGACCCTATGCCTTGTGGCATCACAAACATTTTATTCGACCCATAAAAAATGGGATTGAAATGGAAGATATTATTGACTACAAAATACCCTTGGGAATTTTAGGACAAATGGTTCATCCCATCATAGTCAAACCCAAACTAAAAGAAATATTTGATTACCGTCAAAAAAAACTAGTTGAACTTTTTGGAGACTATAAAAATTAGCAAGTGAAAAAAAATATTCTAATTATCGGAGGAAGTTCTGGAATTGGTTTGGCCTTGGTCAAGCAACTCAGTGAAAATCATACCCTTTTTGTTGCCAGCCGATCCCATGAAAATCTAAACGGACTATCGGTCACTCATATCCCATTTGATGTAGAAACCGATGAATTGGACTCTTCTGTTCTCCCCGATACGTTGCATGGCTTGGTCTATTGTCCTGGGACGATCAACCTAAGACCTTTTAAAGGGCTCAAACCAGAAGTATTTGCAAAAGATTTTTCAATCAATGTAATGGGTGCCATTAAGACAGTACAGGCTACTTTAGCGCCATTACAAAATGGCGATACTCCTGCCAGTGTGGTATTTTTCAGTACTGTAGCGGTAGGCACAGGTATGCCTTTCCACGCATCAGTAGCCACTGCCAAAGGTGCGCTAGAGGGACTCTCTCGTTCCCTAGCAGCAGAATTAGCCCCAAAAATACGATTCAATGTCATTGCGCCTTCCTTGGTTGATACCCCACTGGCGGAAAAGTTTTTGAATAACGATACTAAAAAAACCAATGCAGCAGCCAGACATCCTATGCAAAGGGTGGGAAAGCCAGAAGAAATTGCCGAAATGACAATGTTTTTATTAAGTGATAATAGCAGTTGGATGACTGCACAAACCCTAACCATTGATGGTGGGATAGGGAGTATAAAAAGTTAAGTAGGATGGAAAAGTTCACCATTTTTTGGTTTCGAAGAGATCTAAGAATCCATGACAACAGAGGGCTTTATGAAGCACTTAATGGATCAAATAGGGTGATTCCCATATTTATCTATGATACAGAGATCACAGATAAATTAAAAAAGGAAGATCCCAGATTGACATTCATTGAAAATGCCTTGGGTGGCATCAATAACGCTATGAAGAGGAACAGATGCACGACTGGAATTTATCGGGGCACTCCCAAGGCTATTTTTAAAAAACTCATACGTGAGTTTCCCATCGAAAATGTAATTGCCAATCACGATTATGAACCCTATGCACTTCAACGAGATAAGGAGATTAAAAATCTACTCAAAGAAGAAGGTATTCACTTTACTACTTTCAAAGATCAAGTTGTTTTTGAGAAAAATGAGGTGATCAAAGACGATGGTAAGCCTTATGTGGTCTATACCCCTTATTCTAGAAAATGGATTGCCAAGTTTGAAGCAGAGGGAATTGAGCATTATCCCTCCGAAGACCATTTGGATCAATTGTACAACGAAAGACCTTTACCTCGAATTTCTTTGGAGGAAATGGGTTTTAAAAAATCAGAATTGGTTCCCAAAGAATTCAGGTTTGATGCTGATCTGATCGACCAATATGAGGAAACAAGAAATTTCCCCGCTACCGACAATACCTCAAGATTGGGTGTACATCTGCGCTTTGGAACCCAAAGCGTAAGACAACTCATTGCCAAAAGCGCTGAAAGAGAAAACCCCACTTTTCTGAAAGAATTGATTTGGAGAGAGTTTTTTATGCAAATTTTATGGCATTTTCCTCATGTTAAAGATCAATGTTTTAAAAAGCAATACGATCGTATTGAATACCGAAATGATATTGAGGAATTTGAAAAGTGGTGCAAAGGTGAAACAGGTTACCCACTCGTCGATGCTGGTATGCGTCAGATGAATGCAACTGGATTTATGCACAACCGAGTACGAATGTTGGTCGCGAGCTTTTTATGCAAACACCTGCTGATCGATTGGCGATGGGGAGAGGCCTATTTTGCGGAGAAACTCTTTGATTATGAAATGGCCAGTAATGTTGGCAATTGGCAGTGGGCAGCTGGTTGTGGAGTCGATGCCGCTCCTTATTTCAGAATTTTCAACCCATATGAGCAGATCAAAAAATTTGATAAAAAACTGTTGTATACCAATCAATGGATCGAAGATTTAGAGGAACCCTCCTATCCCGATCCTATTGTTGAACACAAAATGGCCCGTGAACGCTGTTTAAAAGAATATAAGGCTGCATTGAATCCTTCATGAAAGGGGTTAAAAAACAACACCTACCTACCAAAATATGCCCACAATGCAACCGGCCTTTTCAATGGAGAAAAAAATGGGAGCGCGACTGGGAAAACGTAAAATACTGCAGTAAAAAATGTCAGAAAAAAAAGCTATTGCACTAGTATGGTTCAGAAACGACCTCAGAACGCTAGATCATAAAGGATTAAGAAAAGTAATAGAAAGTGGTCACAAGGTAATCGCCTATTACACTTTTAACCCCCGTCATTTTGAAACACTAACTTGGGGGTTCAAAAAAACAGACCGATTCAGGAGCCAATTTCTAATTGAAAGTGTTCGGGCACTAAAAACGTCACTCGAGGCATTGAATATCTCCCTTATCATTGACTCAAAACCTCCCGAAGAAGGTTTGCCCAAGTGGATTAAAAAATTCCAAGTCCAGCAAATCTATTTACAACACGAATGGACGGAAGAAGAGAAAAAGGAGGAAGAAGCAGTTGCCAAACAAATATCGCCTTCCATAGGTTGGAATAGACATTACGAGCAATTTCTTTTTCATCCAAGTGACCTTCCTTTTTCACGCTCGCAAATTCCTGAAGTCTTTGGATCCTTTAGAAAGCGTTGTGAAAAAGAAATTGAAGTCAGACCCTTATCACCGTCCCTCTCTCCGATGGATCCCTCCAATCTTATTGAAAAAGCTTATTCACTGCCTAATCTTACTGACCTAGGGCTCGAAAGTATTGTGCAGGATAAAAGGACAGCATTCCCTTTCAGCGGAGGTACAAGTGCTGGAATGGAGCGCTTGGAACACTATTTTTGGAAAAGCAAAAAGCTGTCTTACTACAAAAATACACGCAACGGTTTGGTGGGTACTGACTACAGTTCAAAGTTTTCCTCATGGCTGGCCAATGGAAGCCTCTCTCCCAAAATGATCTACTGGGAAATCAAACGTTATGAAAAAGAAATCCAAAAAAACCAATCTACCTATTGGCTTATTTTTGAGTTGATATGGCGAGACTATTTCAAGTACATCTCCCTAAAACACGGCAATAAAGTTTTCAAGATCGGAGGCATACTTGAAAGGGACTATCATTGGAAAACCGATCAAAGGCTTTTCAACGAATGGGCTGAAGGAAGAACGTCTGAACCTTTTGTAAATGCCAATATGATCGAACTCAAGCAAACAGGTTGGATGAGCAATCGCGGACGACAAAACGTGGCCAGCTTCTTTGCAAAGGATATGAAAATGGACTGGCGGATCGGAGCGGCCTATTTTGAATCGCTATTGGTGGATTATGACGTACACAGCAATTACGGGAACTGGATGTATGTCTCTGGGGTAGGGAACGATCCCCGTGATCGAAAGTTTGATGTACAATGGCAAGCAGAACGCTATGATGCCCAAGGGAAATTTCAAAAACACTGGCTTCAAAAAACATTGTTCTGATGAAACTGAGACTGATACTAGGCGATCAACTTAATTTAAAACACTCTTGGTATTCAACCCATGAGGAGGACACCCTATATGTCATGTATGAGTTGAATCAAGAAGCGACATATGTGGTGCATCACATACAAAAAATAGTCGCCTTTTTTTCTGCCATGCAGGGATTTGCTACTGACCTCAGGGCTCAAGGACATCAAGTGCTTTACTTTGACATCAACTCTATGGAGTCGAAGAAACCATTAAAAGAAAACATCAAGAAGCTCATCGACGAAAAAGGAATTGAAAAATTTGAGTATCAATTGCCAGATGAATATCGCATGGATCAACAATTAAATACGATAGCGGAATCCTTAGATATTCCCTCAGAGAGCTTTGATACGGAACATTTTCTTACTTCGAGAACAGACTTAAAGACTTTTTTTGAAGGTAAAAAGCAATTGATCATGGAGTTTTTCTATCGCAATATGCGTAAGAAATATGATCTCTTAATGGAGCAAGGCCAACCCCTTGGCGGGCAGTGGAATTTTGATAAAAACAATCGTAAGAAATGGAAAGGTGATCCTACCATTCCTGCTCCCTTTCGATCAGAGGAAAGAGGCAATCAAAAAGTATATGAATCTCTTCTGAAATCAGACATCAAAACCATAGGGGTTTACAATGCAGAAAATTATCTTTTTCCTGCCAATAGAAAAGAGGCATTGGCCCAACTGGACTATTTCTGCAAGTATTTATTGATTCATTTTGGGGATTATCAAGATGCAATGCATACGGAAGAACGCAACCTTTTTCACTCCAGAATTTCCTTTGCCTTAAACACCAAAATCCTCCACCCGATGGAGGTGATGGAATCAGTCATTGATTACTACAATAAAAATCAGGAGACCATTGCACTTTCTCAGGTAGAGGGCTTTGTCCGACAAATATTGGGATGGCGGGAATATATGCGGGGCATTTATTGGAGAGAAATGCCAATCTACAAGAAACAAAATCACTTGGATAATTTCAATAAGCTTCCCGACTTCTATTGGACTGGAAAAACCCAAATGAATTGCCTAAAGGAAAGTATCACGGACTCGCTTGAAACGGCTTATGCCCACCACATCCAACGTTTGATGATTACAGGTAATTTTGCCTTGTTGATACAATGCCATCCAGACGAGGTAGACGATTGGTATCTAGGGATCTATGCCGATGCCATAGAATGGGTACAGCTCCCAAATACTCGTGGCATGAGCCAGTGGGCAGATGGAGGCACTGTAGCTACAAAACCATATGTGTCTTCGGGATCATACATCCACAAGATGAGCAATTACTGTGGAACATGTAAATATGATCGCAGCAAGAGAACAGGGGAAAATGCTTGTCCATTCAATAGTTTGTACTGGAACTTTTTGGACGATAAAAAAGAGCACTTTAAGAAAAATAATCGTATGGCCATGATGTTGCGACTATTGGATAAAATCCCTCTGCTGGAAAAACAGGAAATCAAAAATAGGGCACTGTCCATAATCGAAAATCCCGATGCGTATTGATCTAGAACCCATACAAATTGTTTGGCTAAAACGGGACTTGCGTTTGGATGACCATCCACCGCTGTGCCATGCACTCTTGTCAAAGAGGAGGGTTTTACTACTATATGTATTTGAAGACCTTTTGATGGAGGACCCTCATTACAGTCCGCGGCATTTTGACTTCATCAAACAATCCATTGATGATTTGAATACCCAATTAAAGCCCCTCAACTGTAAAGTACTTTCCGCCAATGGATCGGTGGTAAAAGTACTGGAGTCTATTTCAAAAAATTTTAGAATAGAAAAAATTAGAGCCCATCAAGAGACAGGAGTAATGACCACCTATAAAAGAGACCTCGAAGTAACACGGTGGTGTGAGGAAAATAAAATTCATTTTGTAGAACACCTCCAACAAGGGGTCTTTAGGGGATTAAAAAACAGAGTTTATTGGCTAAAAAAGTGGGATCATTTGATGAATGAAGCCATTCAAGCGACACCCCTAAAAAAAGAAAAATTGGTTTCTAAAAGAGAGGTGAATAAACTTGAAGAAAAAATGGGTAGGGTTGAATTGGAGACTCACTCCCACCCGCTTCGACAAGTTGGCGGGAGTCAATTTGCTTTGCGTTATCTAAATTCTTTTTTTAAGGATCGTTACCGAAATTACCAAAAACACATCTCCAAACCGGATTTGTCCCGTAGGAGTTGCAGTCGTCTCTCCCCCTATCTGGCTTTCGGCAACCTATCTATGCGACAGCTACTTCAAAAAACAGAATATGAAACAGCAAGGGGAAATAAAAGCTTTGCTTTAAAAGCCTTTGGCTCACGATTGCGCTGGCAATCTCATTTTATTCAAAAATTTGAAATGGAATGTTCAATGGAGTTTGAAAGTATCAATAAAGGTTATCTCCAATTGGAACAAGCTGTCAATCCAAAATACGTTAAAGCATGGGAAACAGGGCATACGGGTGTTCCACTGGTAGATGCCGCCATGCGCTGTTTGGTTGAGACAGGCTACCTTAATTTTAGGATGCGTTCACTGGTGGTGTCATTTTTTACCCATCACTTGTGGCAACCTTGGCAGGCCTGTGCACATTTTTTGGCCAGACAGTTTCTGGATTTTGAACCAGGTATCCACTACCCCCAGTTACAAATGCAAGCGGGCGTGACTGGAATCAATATGCTAAGAATTTACAATCCTGTAAAAAACGGACAGGAGCATGACCCCAAAGGACTATTTGTTAAACAATGGATCCCAGAGTTAAAAACGCTTCCAGAAGAAATGGTTCACACCCCTTGGGACCTAACGCCAATGGAAGCCAGTGTTTACGATTTTGAAATTGGAAAAACTTATCCCACCCCAATCGTTGATTTGCAAAAAGCAAGAAAACACGCGACCAGTTCTCTTTGGCCCTTGTCCAAAAGCGCCCCTGTAAGAAAAGAAGGAAAAAGAATATTGGCCAAACATACACTGGCCGATCGAAATAGTTTGATGAGATGAAAAAAAATCATGATTTAAACCCCCAACAAATAGACCGCATTATTGAAATGGCATGGGAAGACCGTACCCCCTTTGATGCTATCAAATTACAATTTGGGATCAAAGAAGAAGAAGTCATTCGCCTGATGCGTAGAGAGATGAAACTGAGCAGTTTTAAAATGTGGCGCGCCCGTGTACAGGGACGAAAAACCAAACACCTCAAACAACGAGAAACAGAGGTTGATCGATTTAAATGCAGTCGTCAACGAGGAATCAGCAATAATAAGGTGTCGAAACGAAAGTAGGCTTAATTAAATAATTTAAATTATTAATTTATAATTTGTAATTTAAGGTAACTAATGTAACGCCACGTGTCTTCGAACAAAACCCAACCTACTACCATTCCTGTCCGACTATTTCTAAACAAGGTTCTCAATAAGCAAAAAAGAGAAGACTGTTGGAAGCTTTATCAACTGATGGAACATCTAACTGGTGAGAAAGGTGTAGTATGGGGATCTTCCATAGTGGGATTTGGAAATTACCATTATAAATACAATAGCGGAAGAGAAGGCGATTGGTTTGTGGTAGGTTTTTCTCCTCTAAAACAGGCCTTGGTTTTGTACTTAATGTGCGAACTTTCCCACAAGGCATTTGATTTTGAAAAGTTGGGAAAACACAAAAAAGGAAAGGGTTGTTTGTACCTCAATAGACTTTCGGAAATCAATTTTAAGGAATTGGAAAAAATTATTAAAACCAGTATTTCTTTAACCTTAAAACAAAATCAATAGCGTACCTCAATATTCATTCCCACACTGGCGGAACCTACCTTGGACCATCTCCCCTGACTGACTTGTCGAGCAATAAGGGGGGCGCCAAAAAAACCTCCTGAAAAATAGAGTTTCCCCAATCCCAAATCTTCTATCCACTCAATGGCAACAAAAAAATCTTCATCAATTACGATTTGGTAAGGGGATAAATCTTTACTCACTATTCCTGATGAAGCCTCTGTTTCAATAATAATGTTTTCTTTTAACAAAGTTGTAGTAGGGAGACCATTTTCTGTTTTGTAAAAATTGAGTCGAAAGCGTATGGAACCGTAATCATTTTCAACAATTGAAATGTTGAATTTTTTTAGGATCATGGGGCGTTTGCGTTGACGAACGACAAAACCCATTTCGTTTCCTAGTTGATTGGTCGTGAAAGCAGCATAAATAAGCTTGGAAGTGGTTTTGTTCCCCAATATTTTAGTCTCAAATTGGGTGCGTTTGGTACTGATCACTACTTCATCCAAATCAGTTGTCTTCTCCTGTAATAAAATAATTTGTTCTATTTTTTCCTGTTCAAGGTAATCAGCTACAATAAAGTCTTCTGATTCAAAACCGATCATAGAAAAGCGCAAAGTATCCCTAATTCTATCTGGATGGAGTTCTAAGAAAAACACGCCCTGCTCATCAGAAACCGTTCCAAGGTTATGATTTAATACGCCTATGTTGACATAGGGTAAGGGGTCTTGTGTTTGAGCATCCCTTACTTTTCCAGTGATGAATTGTGCTTGAAGATGGCAGGACAATAAAAAAGAAACCAGCAGTGAGGCTTTCATAACGTTTTAGGTTTCCAATCGCTTGATCTTAGCACCGATGGCAGTGAGTCGTTTTTCAATATCTTCGTAGCCTCGATCTATTTGCTCAATATTGTGGATCGTACTGGTTCCTTTGGCTGAAAGTGCAGCAATCAAAAGAGAAATTCCAGCCCTGATATCGGGAGAGGTCATTACTGTTGATTTGAGTTGAGATTTAAAATCGTGACCTATAACGGTTGCTCTATGGGGGTCACACAAAATGATTTTGGCTCCCATATCAATGAGTTTGTCTACAAAAAACAATCGACTTTCAAACATTTTTTGATGAACCAATACGCTTCCTCGGGCTTGAGTTGCCACCACTAGGATGATGCTGAGGAGGTCTGGAGTAAACCCTGGCCATGGCGCATCTGAAACCGTCAAAATAGAACCATCGATATAGCTCTGAATCTCGTAGCCATTTTTATGGACAGGTATATAAATATCATCACCCTGTCTTTCCAGTTGAATTCCCAATTTTGAAAAAACATTGGGAATTTGTCCCAAATCATCCCAGCTAACATTTTTTATGGTGATTTCGCTTTGGGTCATGGCGGCCAAACCTATCCAACTGCCAATTTCTACCATATCGGGTAATACCTTATGCGTTGTACCCGACAATGAGTCTACACCTTCTATGGTCAATAAATTTGAGCCCACACCCGAAATTTTGCCTCCCATTCGGTTGAGCATTTTACACAATTGTTGCAAATAGGGTTCACATGCCGCGTTGTAGATGGTAGTGGTTCCTTTTGCCAATACGGCAACCATTACAATGTTTGCCGTTCCCGTTACCGAAGCTTCCTCCAATAGTAAGTCTTGGCCTTCTAATTGATTGGCGGTGACGGTATAAAAATAATCTTCCTTATTGTAGTTGAATTTTGCACCCAATTGTATTAATCCTTCGAAATGGGTGTCCAGTCGGCGTCTTCCAATCTTGTCACCTCCAGGACGCGGAATAGAACCTTTGCCATATTTTGATAACATAGGACCTACTAACATTACCGATCCCCTCAATTGTTTCGCACTGTTTTTATATTCAAAAGTATCTAAATAATCAAGGTCAACAGCATCGGCCTTAAAGGTGTATTTTCCTTTTTCAGGATTGGTAACTTTAACGCCCATTTTTTTGAGTAAGCCAATGAGCTTGTTGACATCTACAATATCTGGAATATTGGAAATGGTGACCTTTTCGTCGGTGAGCAAAACAGCACAAAGAATTTGTAAAGCTTCGTTTTTTGCTCCCTGTGGTATAACATCACCTTTTAAACGATGACCCCCTTCAATTTGAAAACTTCCCATTAAAGCAGTGGATTAGTATCTTTTACGACCGTTATTTCTTTTATTCCTCTGTTTATGATTGCTCTTAGCGCCATTGCCATTTTTGGAGCGGATTTTAAGAAATTCTGCAGCATCTGTCAGAGGAAGATCTTCCTCTCTAACCTTCAATTTATTGTCAGACAATTCCAAAAGATGTTTGAGGATAATCTCATCATGAACAGTATCTTTATTCCAATTCAGGAAGCATTTTTTCATGTGGTTGGCGATGTTCAAAACCAAAGCATTTTTAAGGTCTCCTGCTTCCCAGTCCGAGGCAATGGTGATCATACTCTTAATATTGTTGCCATAAAATCGGTATTTGGGATTTTTTTGAGGATAGGCCAGTCGCTCAGGCTTTTGCTCCAAAATTTCCTTTTGTGGCATTTCAAAAGGACTGTCCACATCCAACTTAAACTCGGACATGATAAAGAGTTGATCCCAAAGCTTGTGCTGAAAATCTGGAACATCTCGTAGATGCGGATTCATATTTCCCATGATCCCAATAACCGCCTTGGCCATTTTGTTGCGCTCTTCTCGGTCTTGGGTCTCTAGGATTTGATTGATCATCATTTGCAAGTGTCTTCCATACTCAGGAATGATCAATTGGGTTCGTTTGGTATTGTATTGTAAAGTTTCCATGGTGGGAAAGAATTTGTCTTAAATGAAGTTGGAACGCTGCAATTTACTAAAATTCAAATAATAGGCTCTTTAAATGTATGATTTATTACAAAATGATGACCCCCTTAAATGCAGAAGCCTTTTTATAAATATCAATGACTTCTATCGGGGATTTCATCTCAATAGTAATGGTAAGACTTTGAAATTTATTTTTTGAGGAATTGACCAAAGATACACCCTCGCTTGGATTATTGAACAACTGTTTTAGCTTATTGATCTGCTCAGGATTTGATTTTACAATAAACTTGAACATATACAGTCCTGGCCAAGCTTGGGATTCCTCCAACTGTTGTTGGAATCTCTCGTAAAAATCATCTAGATTTTCCTTTGAATTCATCAAGGAATATTATTTTGTACAAATATAGTAGATATCGATTTAAATAAAGAACGACTCATGCCGCTTAAAAATAAAAAAATCGTCATTAGTGGAGGCCCTGGAAGCGGAAAAACCACCCTAATTGACTTATTGAACAAAAATGGGTTTGATTGCATTGAGGAATTATCGCGAGGCATAATCCAAAATGCACGAGAAGAAGGAGAAGACAATTTCTTTACATCCCAACCCATTATTTTTAGCGAACAAGTCTGGCAAGGAAGAAGGCGGCAATACGAAACAGCAAACTCAAAGTCTTGCAATCATCAAAAGCCCTATGTATTCTTTGATAGAGGCCTACACGATGTAGTGGCCTACTTGGAGTGCCTTGCTATTTCTTATGATCCCAATCGGTTTGATTTGACAAAATACAATTATGACCTGGCACTTCTGCTCCCTCCTTGGAAAGCCATTTATACAACCGACAATGAACGAAAAGAAAGTTTTGAAGAAGCTGAAAAACTCTATTTTTACATAAAAAAAACCTACCAAAATCAAAGAATACCCATTATTGAAATTCCATTTCAAAGTCCAGAAGCAAGAATTTCGACCCTATTGCAGTATTTAGATCATGGAAAAAATGCTTGATTACCTAAAGCGCTATTGGAACAGCAATGCTTTTCGTCCTCTACAACAGGAAGTGATTGAGCATTATCTCAAGGGAGAAGACACCCTTGTGTTGATGCCCACAGGCGGGGGCAAGTCAGTCTGTTTTCAACTGCCTGCCCTTCTGGAAGAAGGGCAAATTTTGGTTATCTCTCCACTTATTTCACTGATGCAGGACCAAGTAAATCAACTCAACAAACGGGGAATTAAATCAATGTTTTTCGAAAGTCATCACGGTAAAAACGATCTCTACCGCCAATTGGAAAACGCCCGAAATGGTGGATTTAATCTAATCTATTGCTCTCCAGAGCGACTTATGAATGAACCATTTCTATATCAAATTCAAAAACTAAATATTCAAGGTATCGCCATCGATGAAGCCCATTGTATTTCGGAATGGGGACACGATTTCAGACCTGCCTTTAAAGCCATCAAAAACCTGAGGCCGATGTTTCCCGATGTTCCTTTTATGGCCCTAACAGCAACAGCAACAATAAAGGTACTGGATGACATAAACATACTTCTTGGTCTAAATCAGCCTAAGGTTTTCAGAAATTCTTTTGAAAGAAAAAACATTCATTATCAGGTTCGCTATACCGAGGACAAGATGGGGGAATTGAAAAAAATACTGACACCATCAACCACTGCCATCATTTATTGTCGTTCAAGAATCAAAACAGAAAATGTAGCCGAGCAATTATATCGATGGGGCTTAAAAGCAAGTTTTTATCATGGAGGATTAGAGTCCACCGTCAAGAAACAGCGCCTAGAGGACTGGAAAAGTGAAACCACCCCCATCATGGTAGCGACCAATGCTTTTGGAATGGGTATCGATAAAAGTAATGTGAGGAAAGTAATCCACCTACTCATACCAGAAAGTATGGAGTCCTACTATCAGGAAACAGGAAGAGCGGGTAGGGATGGCCTTATGTCGGAGGGTATCCTGCTGGTTCACCCTTCTGATAAAATCCGACTGGAAGATCAATTCCTCCGTCACCTTCCCGACTCAAAATACCTAAAGCGATTTTTTAAAAAGCTGTGTGATGCCCTTAATATTGCTTATGGCGAAGGGGCAGAAGAAGAATACAAACTGAATTTTAAAGCCTTTTGCGATACGTATCATTTCCATCCCAAAAAAGCACATCAATGCCTAAGTATATTGGATAGAGAAGGAGTTTTTGAATTACAACAAAACCATGAAACCCAAACCCATTTAAAAATCATATCAAGTCACTCAGAAGCACTGTACCGATCGGAGCAAGGCGATGATGCGGCCCGACTACTTCAGTTTTTTATGCGGAATTATGAAGAACTTTTTAGAAAAGAGAAAAAAATCAACTTGGGTCAAGTAGTAGATCTACTTGGAATAAGTTTCAATGAAATTCCAAAAAAACTGCAACTTTTAGAAAAAGAAAATATTATCGCCTACCAACAATCAAATACTGACCTAAAACTTTACTGGAAAGTACCTAGGGAAGATCAATACACCCTCAATCCGTTTCTCAAAAGAATGGCAGCACACCATCAACTCAAAGCCGATAAAATAAGCTTTATGCTGGACTATGCTTTTGAGAAAATGGAATGCAAGCGCAATAAAATTTTAAAGTATTTTGGTGAAAGAAAATCGGATAACTGCCAACAGTGTTCCGCAAAAAGTTGTAGAAAAGTGGAAAAATTAGAGGTCGATATCCAATCTGAAATAAAAAATACACTTCAAAAAGGAGCATTGAATGCCTATCAAATCGGTTTGAAAATTGGGATATCAAATGAATTGATTGTGATAGCTTTGCACGAGATGTTGGATGAAAACCACATCGGGTTGAATGAATCAAATCAGTTTTACCTCAAATGAGTCAAAATATAATTTTCTTTGGAACACCTCCATTTGCCGTTCAATGTTTAAAAAAAATGGTAGCGGAAAAGTTCAATATAGTAGCTGTGGTTACTGCCCCAGATCGACCCGCAGGTAGGGGCAGGCAAATTAAAAAATCTGCCGTCAAAGAATTTTCGGAAGAGCATAATCTAAGGATTATTCAGCCTACAAACCTCAAAGACCCAGGTTTTGCAAAACAATTAAAAGGATTGTCCCCCGATTTAATGGTTGTGGTGGCCTTTCGTATGTTGCCCAAAGTCATTTGGGCTATCCCTCCCAAAGGTACTTTTAACCTTCATGCCTCCCTCCTTCCCCACTACAGAGGGGCTGCCCCAATCAACTGGGCCCTAATCAATCAGGAACAACAAAGCGGTGTAACAACATTCTTTATCAACGAAGAAATCGATACTGGAGCCATTCTATTGCAAGAAACAGTGACCCTAAATAAGGATGAAACTGCTGGTAGCTTGCATGACAAACTTGCCCTAAAAGGAAGCGAATTGATCTGCACTACCATCAAAGGGGTTTTTGATGGATCGATTAGCCCCAAGAAGCAAGATTGGAAAGGAACCGAAAAAAAAGCTCCGAAGTTGAACAAAGAAAACATCTTTATTGACTGGAATCAATCTCTAGAGTCTATCCATGCAAAAATCAAAGGTTTATCTCCCTATCCAGGAGCCAAATCAGAATGGATTGAAGATCAAAAAGTATCCATCATCAAAATATTTGAAGCTAAAATAATAAAGGAACAACATCACTTTAGCCCACGACAAGTCATCGTCAGAAACCAAGAAATATTGATTTCCCACCCATCAGGATTTCTCAACTGTACCCTTTTACAGTTCCCAAATAAGAAAAAAATGAGTGCAAAGGACATATTGAATGGTACAGTTTTTTCCACAGAACTAGTGGTGGGTTGAGTTAAAAGCTTTGCTATTATCAACAAATAATGGTTTTTATTAACAATAATGGGGATTTGAGCGGATTTTCCATTGGACTTTAACTAAAGCGTATAAATTTGTTATTCTAATAAATAACCTTTTTAGATTATGAACAAATCAGAATTAATTGATGCAATGGCAGCTGATGCTGGCATCTCCAAAGCAGCTGCAAAAGCAGCATTAGAATCACTCATCGGTAGTGTTGGAAAAACCCTTAAAGGCGGAGGACGTGTTTCTCTTGTTGGATTTGGGTCTTGGTCAGTTTCGAAAAGAGCCGCTAGAGAAGGAAGAAATCCCCAAACTGGTGCAACTATCAAAATTGCAGCCAAAAATGTTGTGAAGTTTAAAGCTGGTGCTGAATTATCAGGTTCTGTCAACTAAACTTTTAAATCCAAAGAAAAAAGCTTCCCGATGGGAAGCTTTTTTTTTGGAATTCAATGAATAATTAACTAAATTAAACATAAAATTGAATGTTGTCAAAACATGGAATCGGGTAAACTTCTTATTGCTGAACCTTCGGTTTTTGGTGATCAAAACTTTCACCGGTCAATTGTGATCATTGTTGATCAAAAAGAATCAGGACTCTTAGGTTTTATAATCAACAAGTCTCTTAACTATGATATTAGTGATGTTTTACCCGAGATCAAAAAGGACTTTCCCCTATACTATGGCGGGCCTGTGGAACAAGACAATCTTTTTTTTATTCACAATGCAGGCCACTTGATACCTGGCAGTATGAAAATAGATGACAAGCTTTTTTGGGGAGGGGAGTTCGAAAAGGTAATTGCATTGGTGAACGAAGGCATTCTAACTCCTAAAGACATTCGCTTCTTTCTTGGCTATTCTGGCTGGTCAGGAGATCAATTACAGCAGGAAATTGGTGCCCATTCATGGGTGGTGGTCGAAAATCCACTAGCGGGCAAAATATTATCCCACAATACACAAAGCTTGTGGAAAGATCAAATGATTGCCTTAGGAGGAAAATACCTTGTTTGGTCTAATACTCCTGAAAATCCATACCATAATTAGGACTTTAAGTGAATCAAAAACTTTTTATAAATCGATTCTGAAATAAGCTTTTCAAATTTTTTCTTTCTAAACTGATTGATTTGTATCCACCCATGATCAGAGGAAATTAAAAATACTTCTTGGGCTTGTTGGATTGAAAAAATTGGTATTTCTGTTTCAATGACTTCCCATTCACTCTCTTTATTCAGGAAATCAATCAGTGCTCTCCTTAAAACAGCATTAAACGCACCTTCATTCAGTGCTGGAGTTTGAATTTTGCCCTCATGGAATAAAAAAACAGCTCCGTGGGTGCTCTCCACTAATCGCCTGTGATTATTCAAAAGTAATGCAGCTCCAAAACCATTCTCGTAGGCAAACACTTGGCCCAATTCACGTAAAGAGGCATTGGTCTGAAAAAGATTGGAATAGTCATTAGCAAACACATAATGGTCTTTGTACAATGTCAAATTTAAATCTTTACTCTCCCATGAAATTTCATGGAGTTGCATTACAAAACAAATTGGACTCACCGCTTTATCAGTTGTAGGGTTATGAGTCCTGTAGAATTTTAAACTAAAACATTGAATTTCAGTATTAACGGTCAAATAATCATTGAGCTGTTGCATTTGTTCCTGAAAAAAAGTCAATGAATATTGCATCGGAATTTCCACTCTAGATTGTCTCAAAGCTGCCATAATAGAAAAATAGTGGGCTTCTAATAAAAAAAACTCAGCCTGAAAAGACAATAAATGATGGGTATGAACCGGAAGGGTTGTTAGATGAAAAAGCAGTTGCTCAGGAACATCCTTGAACCTGGAATAACATTTTCCGTCAAAATTAATCATGTAAAGGGGTTTAGGAAGAACCTAGGACTTGTTTGAGATCAGCAATTAAACTGTCCCAAAGTAGTTTTGATTCATCCATTTCATCATCATCTGCATAATCTGAAACTATTAAAGAAACGTCTTTGGTAATTTCATCCACTTCTATTTTGAACTCAAAATAATAATCGGCATCCTCAGGCGATCCATTATCCCATTGAAAACGAATTCTTTCATTTGTTTTAGTTTGAATCAACTTTGCATTCTCTTCAGTATCATCCCAAATAAATTGAAAGTTTTCACCCCTAGAATTAACATTGTCTGCAAACCATTCGGACAAGCCAGAGGGCGTGGAAAGATATTGGTACAATAGCTGAGGAGAAGACTGAAAATCATACTCTACAGAAAAGAAAGTCTTTTTACTCATTAAGGCAATATTTGTCGGTAATATATATAAAAAAGTTTAGGTGTGACCCAAAGTGCGATTTTTTTTTTGGAAGTTAAAAGTGTCACTAAAAATTATAATTTTATATTTGCGCATTAAAAATGGCGAGGTAGCTCAGCCGGTTAGAGCGTCGGATTCATAACCCGGAGGTCGGGAGTTCAAGTCTCCCTCTCGCTACTTGATATAACACCTTTTCTAAAGGTGTTTTTTTTTGGAAAATTATTTTTCTTTAAAACCTCTATTAGCAATGGTTTACTGTTGTTTTTTTGATTGTTAAATAAATTTAAACCCTATAGGAAAATCGGTAGGAAGTCAGATTTATTTAATCTTAAAAAAAACAAATAGCAAGAAAATTTCGGGTGCTACTCAATTATGTACCCCTGATCTCTTAACTCTAATGCTTTATCCCTCCAAGATTTATGTATTTTTTTTGCTCGCTCAGCAGGAGTACCCTCAGAGGTAAAATAATGATATGCTATATCTTCAAAGATTTCGACATGAGATGGTTTGATAACTCCTGCAATGGAAAGAAGGTTTTTAACTCCCATGATTTTACCCTCAACTTCGAAGACGTTATCCTTTTCTTTATTTTTGAAATTAATAAAAGAATTAATGGCACCAAACATGTCATAGAGTTCAATTTGCTTCTCAAGATAAGTATCCACAAACCTTCTAATTGCTTCAAATTTGTCTGTTGATAATTTATCGTGATTGTAAATACTTACTTCTTTGATATAAGGTGTTTTCATTTATTAATGTTTGGAGGTCAATTATTTTGATCCAATCCTCTAGAAGCAAATCTGTTGCTTTATTTACAGACCCATTAACGGGGTAGTTTTCGGTCAAAGCTCTCAAATGATTCAGTTGGCTTTCATCAAGGTCAAAAAACTCAAAAAGAATTGAGTAGCCATAGAACGGTTTTCCGCAATCGCGAATCGTTAGGAAATCATGTGACAGAATAAATAATAGATTCATTGACGATCATTTATCGTACATTTTGTATATAAATATACTAATAGGAAACAGTCAATATTTACAATCTTATTCAAATGTAATAAGTGGTCACTTTTATGTAAAAATAGGTAGGTTTGGTGTAATATTTGGTATAATGATTTGAGAAAAAAAGGGAGCGCGAATCAAAAGAGTGATAAAATTCTTTCAATGTAGTTTTAATTCATTTGCTTAATTGTATTTTTGATTATCAGTGCAAACATAAACAAATGATTACAAATAAATACTATTTAAAGACTTTTTTTTGTAATTTTGTCTAAAATTAATTTTTTTAGTATAAATATAAATCAATTGGAAACTGATTCTGAAAGAATTCTGGCTGTTATAAATCACTCTAAGATGAGTAGGCGTGCTTTGGGTATTTCGTTAGGTTATACTGACGGTTCTTTCTTGTTTCATGTAATCAATGGACGCAACGGAATA
>Ga0209603_1002256_pt1 | contig 18223 bp, 19 predicted proteins | sample COGITO_mtgs_1206_FD_184812 | JGI IMG/M metagenome (GOLD analysis project Ga0209603, IMG submission 184812) | Pelagic marine microbial communities from North Sea - COGITO_mtgs_120607 (SPAdes) (version 2) | ecosystem: Environmental > Aquatic > Marine > Epipelagic ... | reverse complement strand
TGAATGGTTAAAATTACAAAAATGAAAAATCTAATTTTTATAATAAAAAGCGTGTTGGCTGCTTTTTGTGGAATCCAATCAAATAAAAAATTTGATCATGACGATAAATTTATACAAAAAAATGGCGTTTCTAGTTTTATTTTAATAGGATTTGTTCTTGTTTTCATATTAGGTTTAATACTCTATTTTATAGTCAGCTTTATTCTAAGTTAGTAATATTCACTTACCTTTGAAAGGTGACCTCTCTTCAAGCTCATTGGTATAAATCGCCATATGTTTTTTTTCTTTACCCAAGAAGTTTTCAATAGCAACTTTAAACTCAGAATTTGCAATAAAATGACTTGAGTATGTCTTAAACGCATCAAACCCACGGGCTAATTTGTGCTCTCCTTGTGCACCACCCTCAAAATATTTTAATTTGTTTTGAATACAAAATTCTTGGCCGACATAATAACAAAGTTCAAAATGCAAACTCGGAATATATTCAATCGCTCCCCAATACCTTCCATATAAAGAATTTTCACTAATTATATTTAATGCACTTGCTATTTTTTTTCCTTCTTTATTTGCAACGATGAGAACAAGCTTTTCTGACATACTTTCGTGAAGCTTATAAAAAAATTCTTTTGTTAAATAGGGGGAAGAATTATGCATCAAATAAGTATTGCAATAGCATGCATAAAAAAATTCAATATCTTCTTCTCTTATTGAGCTACCTTGTTTAACTGTAACTTTAATATCAAAGCTATTAATTTTTTTTCGCTCTTGCTTTATTTTTTTTCTCTTGTTGTGAGATAGGTTTGATAAAAATTGTTCAAAACTATTATAATTTTTATTTTCCCAACGAAACTGAACACCCTCTCGTTGCAACCATCCCATTTCTTTGAGTAAGAAGGCATCTTGTTGATTTGGAAATAAAATATGGCATGAAGAAATTTTATGATCTAGTAAAATTTTTTCTAATGCTTTGACCATCATTTTTTTTATATCAAGATTATCAGCAATTATTCTGCTGCCCGTGATTGGGCTAAAGGGGATAGCTGAAATCATTTTAGGATAATAATTTAAACCACTTTTATGAAAAGCTTCAGCCCATGACCAATCAAATACATATTCTCCATATGAATTCTCTTTTAGGTAAATAGGCATAAAGCCGATAGTTTTTTGATCAGATTTTGCGATTATTGGGAATGGGAATCAACCTGAATTTTTCCCAACAGACCCTGAAGTCTCTAAGGTATTGTGAAATTCATAACTTAAAAAAGTAGAGCTAATATTAAGTTCAGATAACTGTTCTTTTAGGTTTGTATAGCTATTACTAGAAGTGATCTCAATCATTAATTATTGAGTCTTAAGTTAGGTAAAAGTTTAGGTGAATTTAATTGATTTCTTTGGATTTATCTTTTTTCTTAAGTGCTGCAGCCGGTGTAGATTTATCATTACCTTTAACTATTTGAGAATTTACACTATCTTTAGAATTTATTTTATCTTGGTAGGCCTTAGCTAATATGGCAATTTCATCAAAACTAATTAAATTATCATTATCAGTATCTACCCTTCTAAACTGCCTAGCAATTTGAGGCAAGCAAACTGTTGTTTCATACACATCTAGCTGCTCGTTGTTGTCAGAGTCACATAAGATAAATCTTCTTTCAACACTCTCAAGCATTTCTCTTCTTCTTTGTTCGTAGATTACGTTTATTTTATCTTCAGATTCTGTGAAGTTAGAAAGGGCGTTATGTATCTCTTCTAGCTCAATTGTTTGTGTTGAGTTGGTGCTTCTAACCTTTTTAAGATCTATTTCAGCGTTGGCTTGCCAGGTAAAGAATAATATTGGTAATAAAAATAGTTTATTCAAATTAAATCTATGCCTTTTCTTTAAACGGTCAATCATTTTGCTATCAGAATGTTAACCTAATATTACAATATTCAGCGAAATTGTAACAGAACTGTAACGATTTAAATATGCTGTTTACGTTTTTATGGCATATTATATACCCTAATATAAATCAACAAAATTACTTATGGCTGAAAAAAAACCAAATATTGCACTTGTTGACGATGATCCAAAAATTCTTGAACTCACTGCTAAGTATCTAAGGGATCAAAACTTGAACGTATTTGTGGCCGATAGCGGTTCTGCGCTGGATGATATCGTAAATGCAAATTCTATTGATTTAATTGTTCTTGATTTAATGATGCCTGAGGAATCAGGTCTTAATCTTTGTCAAAGGTATAGAGCAAAGAACATCAATGTACCTATTATCATGCTAACTGCCAAGGGGGATGAGGTTGACAGAATCGTTGGACTTGAAATGGGAGCAGATGATTACCTACCTAAACCTTTTAGCCCACGAGAGTTGCTTGCAAGAATAAATGCCATTATAAGAAGGCAAACAACATTAGGAGCAAATACGCCTAAACAAATCATCCGCTTTGGCTCCTTTGAATTTGATACTGAAAATCGTAGTCTCTCAAACGAAGGAAAGAATATTTCCATAACAGCCGGTGAATTTGATTTATTAAAGGTTTTTACAGATCACGCTAAACAACCATTATCACGAGATAGAATAATGCAATTAGCTAAGGGAAAAGAACTTGATGTTTTTGATAGAAGTATTGATGTTCAGATATCTCGAATAAGAAGGCTAATTGAAGACAACCCTAATAAACCGAAGTATCTCCAGACAAAATGGGGATATGGTTATATTTTTGATCCTGATGGAGAACCGCAGTAGTTGAAGTACTTACCGAAGCATCTTCTAACTAGAATTTCATTAATAATTGCATTATTGCTAATTACAACCCAGCTGGTATCTCTTAAAATTTTTGATGTTTATGAAAGAGAGCCGCGAGCTGAAGCTTTAGCGTTAGAAATTTCTACCATTGTAAATTTTACTAAAGCATCGATGGCAGCCTCAGCAACGGATAAGAGAATACAGCTTCTTAATGAGCTTTCAGCCATGGGAAATGTCAGAATATATCCTGCACATTTTTTTGAAGAAATTGAGCCAATTCCAGATGACCCATTTCTTCAGCTCGTTATTCAAAAAGCTATCCAAAAACTTCCCCTTGGAACACTCATTGCTATTAATCATTTCTCTATTGAAGGTATTTGGGTAAGCTTTGAATTAAATAATGAGCTATTTTGGGTAGTTATACCTCGAACGATAGTTGACAGACCTTTCCCATGGCATTGGATAGGCTGGGGAACTATTATTGCTCTAATAGCACTCGTAGCAGCCTTTATGACAACCGAGAGGATTAATAGGCGTTTAAATAGGCTTATTGAAGCAGCTGAAAGTGTAAGAAAAGGTTTATCTGCAGAAAAGCTTCCACATGATAATTTAGTTGAATTTAGTGACTTAAATGTGGCTTTTAATGAAATGTTAGATAACTTAAAAAAGGCAAGCCAAGAAAGAAAATTTTTACTTGCAAGCGTTTCTCATGATATCAGAACCCCCTTGACACGCCTAAGAATTGCATCGGAAATGCTTCCGGAAAAATCAGATGATCTTAAAAAAAGTATGGAAGAAGATATTATAGAAATTAATAATATCCTTAATCAGTTCCTTGATTTTGCTAGGGGCTTTGAGGATGAACCTAAAATACCGGTTAATTTAGGAAAGTTTCTTAATAATATACAGGTGAAGCACTTAAGAATGGGTCAAAAATTTACTCTTAGAAAGAGAAATATTAAATCTGATGTACCCAAAAAACTTTTTATTGATCTGCGACCTTTGGCGCTACAGCGCTGCTTAGATAATTTAATTAACAATGCTTTTTTTTATGCAAAAGGAAAGGTTGTTGTTATAGCCACTCTTTTAGAGGAGTCTTTTACTATTAGTGTAATTGATGATGGTCCTGGGATTCCTAATAAAGAGCTTGAAAGACTCTTAAAGCCTTTTGAACGTCTAGATGAGGCAAGGGGTAATGAAGGAGGTTGTGGCTTAGGTTTATCGATTGCTGACAGAATTGCAAAGGCACATGATGGTAAATTAGAGTTAATTTCAAATAAAAAAGATAAAGGTCTTGAGGCAAAAATTACAATCCCTATCATTAGGGCTTAGAATTACTTAAACCATTTCAGCTGACTTCTTAATTTCACAACTTCGCCAATGATTATTAAAGCTGGTGATTTAATCTTAGAGCGTTGGACTTTGCTCAATATGTTTTCGATGTTTCCTTGAACTACTTTTTGTGCATTTGTTGTTCCACTTTCAATGACAGCAATAGGCATTGTTTTCTTCTGCCCATGTCTCAGAAGTTCCTTTATAAAATCAGGCAAGCTTAATAAGCCCATATATATAACAACAGTTTGCTTATTTGAAATTAATTTTGGCCAATCGAAATCAATTTTTCCATCCTTAAAATGTCCTGTCAAAAATAGACAGCTTTGTGCATAATCTCTATGTGTAAGCGGTATTCCTGCATAAGCTGCCACTCCATTAGCAGCAGAGATCCCTGGAACCACCTGAAAATTTATTTTATGCGACATGAGTGACGCTATTTCCTCACCCCCTCTACCAAAAATGAATGGATCGCCTCCTTTAAGCCGCAAAACTTTTTTACCTTTTTTTGCATATTTTACGAGATAGTCATTAATTTTTTCTTGGCTAAATGTATGTTGGTCTCTTTTTTTTCCTGCAAAAATCATATCAGCATCACGCCGAACCAGTTCTATTACCTCATCAGAAACCAAATTATCATAAATACAAACATCGCATTTTTGCATCAAATGTAAAGCTCTTATAGTCAATAAGTCTCTTTCCCCTGGACCCGCTCCAACTAAGTAAACCTCACCAGTTTTATTTTTCATGCTATCAATTAATGAGTTAAATTTCTTATTTAACGTTTTATTATTTTTTAAAATTAAATTAATATTTTCAATATCAAAAAATTTTTCCCAAAAAATTCGTCTTTTATTGTCTATCTTTATAAGTTTCTTAACTTTATCTCTTAAACTGCCTGCTAAATCAACAAGGTCCTTGTATGAATCGGGTATTAGTTTTTCAATCTTTTCTCTAAGCTGCCTTACTAATACGGGTGCTTTACCACTGCTTGAAATAGAGATGACCAATGAACCCCTTTCAACGATTGACCCCATTGTGAAAGTGCATAATGCAGGTTGATCAACTACATTCACTGGAATTTTTTTTCTTAATCCCTCTTTTGCAATTTGTTTATTTAATAATTTATTATTTGTTGCGGCAATAATGATGATTGGAAATTCAATATCATCTAAATGGAATTCTTTTTTTAAAATATCTATCGAATATTTTTCTTTTAAATCCAATATTTCCTCGCAAACATTTTGAGCTACGACTTTTATATTGGGTTTAGATTTGATTAATAATTTAATTTTTCTATAAGCAATATCACCACCACCTATTACCAACACAGGTTTATTTTTAATTTCTAAAAATATTGGAAAATTATCCATAACAAAATGTTACTCTATTAAAGATGTTATATACATAGGTCTTGTATACAAAAAAAGTTATAATTCAAATCTTTAAAAATTTTAATTTAAATCAACATGTCAAAAAAAGTATTTGTAAAGTCGTTTGGTTGTCAGATGAACGAATACGATTCTGAAAAGATCAAAGATATTTTGGAGTCCAAACAAAAATTATCTCAAACAAGCTCGCCTGAGAATGCTGATTTAATTGTCTTAAACACATGCTCAGTAAGGGAAAAAGCAGAAATTAAACTTTTTAGTGATTTGGGAAGGTATAGAAAACTCAAAGAAGCTAATCCGCATATAAAAATTGCTGTTGGTGGTTGCGTTGCAAGCCAAGAAGGTGATGAGATAATTAGGCGCGCACCCTATGTAGATGCTGTTTTTGGTCCACAAACACTTCATCGACTTCCTGAATTAATTAATCTAAGGGAGGTGACAGGTAAGCCACAAATAGATATATCGTTCCCTGAGATTGAAAAATTTGATAGTTTACCTACATCTAAAAGTAAAAATCCATCAGCAATGGTTTCCATAATGGAGGGTTGTAGCAAATACTGTTCATTTTGCGTTGTTCCATATACTAGGGGTGAAGAGATCTCTAGACCTTTACAAGATATCATAACTGAGATTGTCCAATTAACTCTTCAGGGAGCATCAGAAATTATACTTTTAGGCCAAAACGTAAATGGCTATAGGGGGGCTATGAGTAACGGGAGAATTGCTGACTTTGCATCACTTATTGAATATATATCTGAAATTGACGAGGTAAAAAGAATACGCTTCACAACCAGCCATCCAAATGAAATGACTGATCACCTTATTGATTGTTTTGGCAACATTAAAAAATTAGCACATCACCTTCACTTACCAATTCAATCAGGCTCTGATAAAGTTTTAATGGCTATGAAGAGGAACTATACAACCTTGGAATACAAATCAATTATAAAAAAACTTAGAAGAAAATTGCCAAATGTTTCATTAACGACAGATATTATCATTGGCTTCCCTACAGAAACAACAAATGACTTTAACTTAACCAAAAAATTATTTGCTGAGCTTGAATTTGATTATTCATTTAGTTTTATTTATAGCAAGAGACCTGGAACACCTGCGGCCTACTTGAAAGATGAGACCTCAGATGAAGTAAAAATTGATCGTCTGCATGAAATTCAATCGTTAAATATTAAACAAGGCGAGTATCAAACCCAAAAGATGATTGGGACTAACCAGAGAGTTTTAATTGATCATTATTCAAAAAAGAAACCAGGGATTTTATTGGGAAAAACAGATAACAATAGAATAATAGAGTTTAAAGAATCAACAGAGCTGTTGAATAAATTTGTCAATGTAAAAGTATCTAAAATTTTGGGCAAAACCTTAATAGGAGAATTGATTTAAATAGATGAAAAAAGAATTAACACTTTCTCCTCAGGATAATAAAAAATTGGCGAATTTATGTGGTCCTCTTGATGAAAATATTTCTCAAATAAGTGTAGGCTTAGACTTAAAGATAAGCCGAAAAAATTCTTCATTTATTTTTGATGGGGATGAAAAAAAAGTTTTACTCGCATCTCAACTAATAGAAAGTATTTACTTAAGAGCGACAAGAGCTATCGCTCCAGAAGACATTCAGTTAAGTCTTGTTGAGCTTAACCAAAAAGAAACTAATAATAAACAAACCTCTCCACAACTTCATACATTAAAAACTGATTTGCAAGGTCGTACTCCCATGCAGGTCAGTTATCTTAGAAATATACAAGAGAATGATATCAATTTTGGTATCGGGCCGGCAGGCACTGGTAAAACCTATCTTGCTGTAGCTTCAGCCGTTGATGCCTTAAATAAAGAAAAAGTAAAAAGAATAGTTTTGGTAAGGCCAGCTGTAGAAGCAGGGGAAAACTTGGGTTTCCTGCCAGGTGATCTTGCGCAAAAAGTTGATCCATACTTAAGGCCTTTGTATGATGCACTTTATGATTTAGCAGGCTATGACAACGTAACTAAAATGTTTGATAAAGGCATTCTAGAGGTTGCCCCTTTAGCATATATGAGAGGTAGAACCTTGAATCAAAGCTTTATCATTCTTGACGAAGCACAAAATACAACTCCTGAACAAATGAAAATGTTTCTAACCCGAATTGGTTTTGGAACAAAGGCAGTCATCACAGGTGATGTAACTCAAATTGATCTGGCAAAATCACAAAAAAGTGGTCTAGTTGAAATACAAAGAATTTTAAAATCAGTTAAAGGCATTGAATTTAACTTTTTTACATCAGTAGATGTAGTTCGACACCCTTTAGTACAAAAAATTATTAACGCTTATGATAAGTTTAAGCTTTAAGGTTTGATGATCAGACATAAAAAAATAGTCTCAATATCTATACAAGACACAATTCATAAAAAAAAATATTTAACAAAAAAGCAATGTGAAAAATGGGTGGGTGCTTTAGCGACTGAGCCAAGTGATATTACATTGAGAATTGTTGATAAAAACGAATCCAAAAAATTGAATAAACAGTTTAGGAATAAAATTGGAGCTACAAATATTTTATCTTTTCAGATGAACGCAAACCCAATTGAAGGTGATTTAGTTTTATGTCATCCAGTTATAAAAAAAGAAGCAAAAACACAAGGGAAAAAAATAATTAATCACTATGCACACCTCATTATTCATGGATATTTACATCTTTTAGGATATGATCATCAAAATAATGTGGATGCTGATAAAATGGAAACTATGGAAAGAAAAATTTTAAGCAAATTCAATATTAATGACCCCTACTCTGATAAAAAATAATTGAATTTATGAAAAGAAAAAGATTAAGGATTGGATCCCACCTAAGAAACCTGCTCCTAAAGCCCAGAGATAAGAAGCAATTGGGAGATCTTCTCAAGTCTGCTTTCGATAAAAATATGATTGATGCAGATGCATTAATGATGATCGAGGGCGTTTTAAATGTTTCTGATATGCAAGCAAGAGACATTATGAGACCTAGATCGCAAATTGATGCAATCGATATTTCAAAAAAACCAGAGGAATTTATACCGTTTGTAATTGAGACTGCTCACACAAGATTTCCAGTGTATGAAGATGGAATAAATAATATTATTGGCATTCTCTTAGCTAAAGATCTACTTAAATTTACCTCAGATAATGAGTTTGAAATAAGGGATATTTTAAGACCGCCCATATTTATTCCTGAATCCAAGAGATTAAACGTGTTACTAAAAGAATTTAGAACAAAGCGTAATCATATTGCAATAGTCTCTGACGAGCACGGTGGTGTAGCAGGTATGGTAACGATTGAAGATGTTCTAGAGCAAATTGTCGGTGATATTGAAGACGAATTTGACTATGATGAAACAGAGGGAAATATTATTGAAGAGAATCAGAGGCAGTTTCGTGTAAAAGCGTCAACAGAAATTTCAGATTTTAATAGCTTCTTTGCAACCTCCTATAAAGATACTGAATTTTCAACCATCGGTGGCTTAGTTACTCAAAAATTTGGGTACCTTCCAGAAAATGAGGAAAAAATTTCCTTTGATGGCTTTGATATTACAATCATACGATCTGATAGTCGACAAATTCACTCGATTCAGATTAATATCTCTAACCCAAAGAAAAATGTGGAACTTTAATAAATCTTTTGCACTCTACTTTGTTTAAATTTGGAAATCCTATGAAATTCTTCATAACAATGCTATCTATCTTCTGGTTATCATTTTCACATGCTGATGATTACGTTACTGAAAAAGAGAATCCTATTATTGATGAAATTCCAACTGATTACCTGGAATTTGCAGATGTAATTGGGTTACTCACTCCTGAAGAAATTATCGAGCTTATTGGAGAACCCGCAAAAAAATTAGACCTCAAGATGAAGTCCTCTAATGAAGTTATAGCGAGTTCATGGTATTACCACAATTTAAATACTGACGAAAATGGTAACTATTTTCCTACTACAGAGCTTGATATTATTGATGGATATGTTGAATCAGTTGTATTTCTGAATAACGTTGATGAGAATTCAAATTTTGAAGGCAAAAAATTTGATACTAAACGCCCTGATAGTTTATTTTAATTTTTACATTATCAATAACTAAGGTTAAAGTAATATTTTTTATATGAAATAGTACATTTTGACCTCTAAAATTCCGGATTTTTTCCTTAATACAATATTTTTTTTACTTGGTGCAATCCTTGTTTTAGGTTTTTCTCCTTTTAATTTTTACCTTATTGTTCCGTTAGTAATCTTTATTTTTTTTTGGTTAATCCAAAAAAAAAACATGCCCTTAAAGGAGTGTTTACTTTTTGGATTAGGTCTTTTTATATTTGGTATATATTGGATTTACATTTGTCTTCAGAAGTTTGGTGGAATGCCCCCCATAGCAGCAGGTTTATCCACTTTTATTTTGTGTCTTTTTTTATCTCTTTTTTTCTTATCCTTATCATTTTTTCCAAAATTTAAAAATAAGCCACTGTTTGTGGCAGCAATCTTTACCATCGTTGAGTGGGTGCGTTCGTTTATCTTCACAGGTTTCCCATGGTTAACTTTAGGATATTCCCAGGTTAATGCTAGTCCTTTAGCCGGGTATATACCCATTACTGGTATATATGGAGTTAGTTTCCTTCTAATCTTAACTGCACACTTAATTTTTCTTTTTTTTACTAAAACTTATAATCGAATATGGATTATTTTATTAATAATAATAATTTGGGCGAGTGGTTATTTTCTTAAAAAGATTGAATGGACCCAACCCTTTAAGGAACCCATTCAAGTTAGTTTAATCCAGGGAAATGTCAAACAAGATGAAAAATGGGATACAGCTAAAATTAATAATATATTAAAAAAATATGAAGACTTAATTTTAAAAAATAATTCCCCGCTCATTGTTTTACCTGAAACATCAATACCACTTTTGCTTGAATACATTCCAAAAAATTATCTATACAGAATTAAAAATCATCTCCAGAAGATTCATGGAAACCTAATTTTTGGAGTAATCGAAAGAGAAGAAGAAAAAATTTATAATTCAGCGGTCTCATTAGGTGAAGATAAAGCACAAAATTATAGAAAATATCATCTAGTTCCATTTGGAGAATATGTCCCCCTTAGGAGTATTTTTGGTTTTGTATATGAAGATTTACTTAATATGCCATTTAATGATTTATCAAGGGGCCCAAAAAAACAATTGCCAATGACCTTTGGTCAACAAAAAATAGCAATAAATATCTGTTACGAAGATGTATTTGGAAATGAAATTATTCAGCAATTACCTAGTGCAAATATCCTATTAAATATGAGCAATGATGCATGGTATGGCCACTCAATTGCTGCTGACCAACATTTACAAATCTCACAAGCAAGAGCTATTGAAACTGGAAGAATGATGATGCGAGCAACAAATACTGGAGTTACAGCCTTTATCAACGAAAAAGGTAAGGTTATTAGTCAAATACCGCAGTTTTCAAGTGGCTCGCTTACGCAAAATATACAAGGATTCCAAGGAAGTACTCCCTTTATTAAATATGGGCATTTGCCAATTTTAATTTTTAGTATCTTAATTCTCTTATTCACTATTATTCAAGGTAAATTAATTAGTAAGTTTCTTGCTGTGTTTAATAAACAAAGTAAAATACGATAATAAATAATTTTAATAAGATAAATGCTTAACTTCCAAGAAATTATATTCAAGCTTCAAGAATTCTGGAGCAATCAAGGATGTGCCATCATTCAACCTTATGATATGGAAGTTGGTGCTGGCACATCTCATACCGCTACATTTCTTAAGTCTATCGGTCCAGAACCATGGAAAGCAGCATACGTTCAGCCAAGTAGAAGGCCAAAGGACGGACGCTATGGAGAAAATCCTAATCGCCTTCAACATTATTATCAATTTCAAGTTGCACTAAAGCCTGCTCCAGAAAATATAGTTGACCTTTACATGGAATCCATTCAAAGCCTAGGAATTGATCTCAAAAAAAATGATATTCGCCTTGTTGAAGATAATTGGGAAAACCCAACACTTGGTGCATGGGGACTTGGATGGGAAGTTTGGCTCAATGGTATGGAAATTACCCAATTTACTTACTTCCAGCAAGTTGGAGGTATCACTTGCAAACCAATTACGGGTGAAATTACCTACGGGCTTGAAAGACTCGCTATGTATATTCAAGATGTTGAGAGTATCTATGATGTTCAATGGACAGATGAGATTAGTTATGGAGATGTTTTTTTACAAAATGAGAAAGAACAAAGTAGTTACAATTTTAAATTCAGTGATAGCGACTTTCTTTTAAAAGCTTTTGTATCTCATGCAAAACAAGCAAATAATCTTGTTAAAGAAAATTTAGCGTTACCAGCTTATGAGCAAGTTTTAAAAGCAGCACATACATTTAATTTATTAGATGCCAGAGGTGTCATAAGCGTTACTGAAAGAGCTGACTATATTGGAAAAATAAGAGATATTTCTAGAAATGTTGCAAAATCATACCTAATGAGTAGAAAAAAATTAGGTTTTCCAATGGCTGAAGAAAACTATGCAAATGAAGCTATCAATGAAATTGAAAAAAGTGAATTAAGTGAATAAAGATAACTTATTAATAGAGCTTTTTACAGAAGAACTGCCACCTGACTCTATTGAGATATTGGCAAAAGAGCTTGGTAACACAATATCGCAAGAACTTCTATCTAAAAAATTAATAAATGAAATTGACTTTAAGTCTTTTGCTACACCAAGAAGACTTGCAGTTTATGTCAAGGCAGTAAATATTAAGGCTGAGGATGAAACTAAGCTTATTAAAATCATGCCTTATTCTGTTGGTTTTGATGAAGATAATAAGCCTACCCAACCATTAATAAAGAAACTGGAATCGATTGATAAGGCTATTAAAATTAAAGAGCTTGAGGTTATTGAAGAAAAAAATAAAAAGTTTATTTATATCTCCAAAAAATTTAAAGGGGGCAAGCTTGAGGATGAATTAAATAGCATTATTAAAAATTCGCTTCAACAATTATCAATCAAAAAAAATATGAGTTATCAGCTCAATGATGGATGGACAACCGTAGACTTTGTTAGGCCTATGAGAGGTCTCATTACACTTCATGGAGGTAAAGTATTAAATTCAAATATTCTAGGTTGTCATGCATCAAATAAAACATTTGGTCATCGATTTGAATCAACAAAAGAAATTATTACAATCAAACATGCTGATGATTATGAAAAGATATTAGAAAATGAAGGTAAAGTAATTGCTTGTTTTAATAAACGCAAAACAAAAATTAAAGTCGACATAAAGACAGCTCTTGCAAAACTGGGCAAAGATTTTTACGTTACTGAAGATGAAAATCTTATTAATGAGGTTACTTCACTAGTAGAAATGCCAAACATTTTATTAGGACAATTTGAAGATAAATATCTTTCTATTCCAGAAGAATGTCTGACATTGACAATGAAAACAAATCAAAAATATTTTCCTATTTTCAGTAAAAAAAGTGGATTAACGAACAAATTTATTATTATTTCAAATATTTCACCAAAGAATACTGTTCAAATAGTTGAAGGTAATGAAAAAGTTATTAGGCCAAGGTTGGCAGATGCTGAGTTTTTTTATAATGAAGATAAAAAAGTTGGGTTAGAAAATTTTAGCAAAAAACTTGATAGTGTTATTTACCATAATAAACTTGGGTCACAGGAAGATCGAGCAAAAAGAGTTTACGAAAAATTAAATCACATACAAAAAGTTTTAAAATTAAAGTTTGATATTAATTTAAGTGAGTTGTGTCTCTATTCAAAAGCAGATCTTTTAAGCTTAATGGTTGGTGAATTTCCAAAACTTCAGGGCATAATGGGACGTTACTATTCAATAGACATAAATAAAAATGAAAATTTTGCTAACGCAGTTGAAGATCATTATAAGCCAAGATTTTCTAATGATTTACTCCCAAGAGATGGTTTAGGTTTATCACTTGCGATTGCAGATAAATTTACAACACTCATAGATTTATTTTCTATCAATGAATTACCCACTGGTGAGAAAGATCCATTTAGTCTCAGAAGGAATGCCATTGGTGTGATTAGAATGATTATAGAAAAAAAAATGCCTATCGATATAAGCGATCTAATTGATTCTTTTTTAGGTAAAAATGAAACCGCAAAAGTTAATTTGATTAATTTCTTTTATGAAAGACTATTCAATTTCTTAAAAGACTTAGGTTATTCAAACGAATTAGTTGACGCTGTTGTTTCTTCAAAACCAAAACAAATTCATGATGTTTTAGAGCGCCTTCAAGCGATTAATGAATTTATAAAACTTGAGGAATCAGAAACACTTTCGTCAGCAAATAAACGTGTTTCAAACATACTTAAAAAATCAGATAAAAAAATAAATGATGTCATTGATTTAAAATTACTAACAGATTCTGAAGAAATCAAACTACATAAAACTTTAATGAGCTCAGAGGAAGAAATTAAGAAATGTTTACAAAGAAACGATTTTGTAAGTGCCTTAAAAAATTTAGTTATTCTAAATAAGCCAATAAACAATTTTTTTGAAAAAGTTATGGTGAATACTGACGATATTAAAACAAAAAATAATCGATATAGTCTACTTTATAAGTTAAGAAAAAATTTAAACTGCGTCGCTGATATTTCTAAATTAGCCTCCTAAAATGAAATTAATTATTTTAGATAGAGACGGTGTGATAAACGTAGATAGTATGCACTATATAAAAAGTCCTGAAGAGTGGGTTCCAATTGAAGGTAGTTTAGATGCAATCAGCTTTTTGAATAAACATGGATATACTGTTGTGGTAGCTACAAATCAAAGTGCTATTAGTAAAAAATTGTTTAGCCTCTCTACCTTAGATGAGATTCACAAAAAAATGCAAGATGAATTGATGAAAAAGAAAGGTAAAATTGATAAAATTTTTTATTGCCCTCATATTGATGAAGATGAGTGCTTATGCAGAAAACCCAAAAGCGGCTTAATGGAAAAAATTAAGGAACATTATAATATTAGTCTAAAAAAAGTACCTGCAGTTGGAGACTCAGCCAGGGATCTTGAGGCTTATTACAAATCTGATGCTCAACCCATACTTGTGAGGACGGGTAATGGAAAAACGGTTGAAAAAAATAAAACGTACCCAAAGAATACCTTGATTTTTGACAACCTACTGGAGGCTTCAAAGTTTATTGTTAAAAGCGAATAGTATGTTATTTAGGTCAATATTATTTCAACTAGGTATGTGGATTTTTACAATACCATTTACCCTACTTTCCTTACTTACTTTCCCAGCACCTCCAATGTATCGCTATAAATTTATTTCCCTCTGGGCTAAAACTATGTTGATTTGGCTCAAATGGACCTGCAATATCTCATTTATAATAAAAGGCAGTGCAAATATTCCCAAATCCCCATTTATAATTCTATCGAAACATCAATCTGCATGGGAGACATTGGCATTTCAAAAGATTTTTCCTCCTCAAGTTTGGGTCATGAAACGTGAATTACTTTTTGTCCCTTTTTTTGGTTGGGGTTTAGCGATGACCTCACCTATTGCGATTGATCGCTCATTGGGTAAAAAATCTTTAAATCAAATGTTGAAACAAGGTCTTGATAGGCTTAAAAAAAGCTTCTGTATTGTTATTTTTCCAGAAGGTACAAGGATAAAGCCAAAAGAAATTGGTAAGTATCATATTGGTGGGGCCTGGTTAGCATCAAAAACAAAGGCGCCTATCGTTCCAGTGGCCCATAACGCTGGAAATTTTTGGCCAAAAAATTCAATTATTAAAAATCCAGGTGTTATTACCGTTTCAATTGGAAAGGTCATTAAAAGTGATAAGCAAAAGCCTGATGTACTTATTAAGAAAACACAAAACTGGATTGAGAAAGAAATGTTAGAAATAAATGTTTAACTTCAATAAAAAAAAACTAGTTAGATTAACTTTAATAAATAATGAATCTTTAGATTATCAATTAATAAAGAAATCTAAAAAAACATTAAGCTTAAAAATTTCAGAAAATGGATTGGTTGTAAGTGCCCCTCTGTTCATGTCAGAAAAAAAAATTAACCAATTAGTTATTTCAAAAATTAAATGGATTAAAAAAAAATTAGAACTTATAGAGCCTCAAAAAAATAAACTTTTTATAAAAAATAGAGCTTCTTTTGATCTTCTTGGTAAAGAAATAAAAATAACTTTACTGGATGGAAATAATAAAATTGAATGGGTTGATGAAAACAATTTAAAAATATTTTTCAAGGACCAGGATGACCAAAAAAAACTTAAAACTTTTTTTATAAAATGGTTAAAGGAAATAGCTTTGGATTATTTTTCTCAAAGAGCTTATGAAATCTCTAAATTGTATGCAATTCCATCAAATTCAATACTACTTTCAAATGCAAAGTCTAGGTGGGGAACATGCAATAGTAAAACTGAGGTAAGAATTAATTGGCGCTTAATTCAAGCAGATCCATATGTTATAGACTATGTAATCTGCCATGAGTTTGCACACTTAACTCACATGAATCATTCAAGAAATTTTTGGAATTTAGTTGAAAAGCTTTGTCCAAATTATAAACTAGCTGAAAATTATTTAAAAAATAAGGGATTTAATCTTTACTTAATTGATTAACTTTTTTATGTCTTCTTCAATACTATCAATTTTGAAACCATATGGGTAACGTAATCTAACTTTGCCTTGTTTATCGATTAAATATATTGCTGAAGAGTGATCTATTGTATAGCTTTCCCCTTCCCCCACTTTTAATCTAAAAATTTTATATTGCTGAGCAACTTTCTCAATATTGTTTAAACTACCTGTCAAACCGATAAATCTATCATTAAATGATGCTAAATATTCTTTCAAAACTGCCTGTGTATCTCTCTCTGGATCTAATGTAATAAATAAAACCTGAAGTTTTGGATTATTGATTCTTTTATCAATCTCTTTTAATTCTATTAAAGTTGTGGGGCAGATATCTGGACAATTGGCAAATCCAAAAAAAATGGCCACAACATTCCCTTTAAAGTCAGTTAACTCTCTCTCTTTTCCATACTGATCTTTAAGATTAAAGCTTCCGTTAATTTTGGCATTAGTTATATCCGAACCATTAAATTTAATATTTCCCTCATCCGAGCATGCGAACAAAAAAAATACTGAAAGAGTTAAATACAAAAAATTCTTCATAGAAAATTTCTCAAAAATGGCTTTTCATTTTATCATGCTATTCTAATCGAAAATTTTATTATAAATTTTGTGTTAATTATTTAAAAAGGGTTTTTATGGTAACTCCTCAATCAATGGAAAATAAAGATGGTTTTATTTGGTTTGACAATAAATTTGTTGACTGGCGTGAGGCTAAGACACATGTGTTAACACATACACTTCACTATGGCCTCGGTGTTTTTGAGGGAGTAAGAGCATATGAAACCAAAAAAGGGCCTGCTATTTTTAGATTAAATGAGCATACAAATAGACTGTTTAACTCTGCTCATATCATGAATATGAAAATGCCTTATTCTAAAACCCAAATAATTGATGCGCAAAAAGCATCAGTTTCTAAAAATAAATTACAATCTGCATATATCAGACCAATGGCTTTCTATGGCCCAGAGGAGATGGGAATATCAGAGCATAATTTATCTACGCATTTAATAGTTGCTGCTTGGGAATGGGGCGCTTATATGGGACAAGAGGCAATTGAAAAGGGTATTCAAGTGAAAACCTCATCCTACTCTAGACATCATGTGAATGTTACTATGTGTAAGGCTAAAGCAAACGGAAACTATATGAATTCAATATTAGCGCATCATGAAGCTAAGGTTGATGGTTACGATGAAGCTTTATTATTGGATACACAAGGCTTTGTCACTGAGGGGACAGGCGAAAATTTCTTCTTAATTAAAAATGGTAAATTAATAACGCCTAGTTTAAATAGTGCGCTAGAGGGTATCACCAGAGATACTATCATCACTATTGCTAAAGATTTAGGTGTTGAGGTAATTGAAAAAAGTATCACACGAGACGAAGTTTATACTGCAGATGAAGCATTTTTTACAGGAACCGCTGCTGAAGTTACTCCCATAAGAGAGTTAGATAAAAGAAAGATAGGCTCAGGCACTAAAGGTAAACTTACCCATGAGCTGCAATCAATCTATTTTGAAATAGTTAAGGGCAATAACAAAAAGTATGGTGATTGGTTAACCTACGTTGAATAAAAAAATACGAGAGTTAATTTACGTATCGCCAAAAGATTTTCCAATTCATTGCCCAACTTCTGACTCTAATACATTTTCGCTGCATCCCAGAGTTTTTTTAAACATGGATAAGAAAAAGGAAGTTTCCTGTCCTTATTGTGGGAAAACTTTTCGACTAAGAAGTTAACCCCAGCTTTGTTCGACCCTAAACTCTATATTGCTTCCCAATAAAAATTGATCAATTACATGAGTAATATTTTTTTTTCTATCTCCTGTCAGTATAATTTTAGTAGAACCAGTCGACATAGATATATACTCTTTAAGATTAAATTCCACTAATTTTGATTGTAATTGTCGGGCAACCGCTTCTCCAGTTTCAATAATTGAAATACTTGAACCCATAATTTTTTGTATTAAAGGTTTTATGTATATAAAATGCGTACAACCTAAAACAATTGTATCGACATCATTTTTTTTAAAATTTTCCAAATATTTTTCTACAAGCTTAAATAATTTAAAATCGTCAAATATTCCTTTCTCAATTGCATTTACTAATCCTGG
>Ga0209603_1002254_pt1 | contig 18230 bp, 17 predicted proteins | sample COGITO_mtgs_1206_FD_184812 | JGI IMG/M metagenome (GOLD analysis project Ga0209603, IMG submission 184812) | Pelagic marine microbial communities from North Sea - COGITO_mtgs_120607 (SPAdes) (version 2) | ecosystem: Environmental > Aquatic > Marine > Epipelagic ... | reverse complement strand
TACGGCCCACGGAAAATTTGATGCTGAAATTCAGACGCAAGATGACTTCTTTGTTGTCAACGGCCATAAAATTAAGTACCTCAACACCAGAGACCCAAAGATGCTTCCATGGAAAGAATTGGATGTCGATGTTGTATTGGAGTGTACGGGTGCTTTTAGAGGTAAAAAAACGAGCGAGTTTCATATTGAACAAGGGGCAAAAAAAGTTTTAATCTCTGCACCTGGAGAATCTGATATAGATGCCACAGTCGTTTATGGTGTGAATCATGAAATACTCAAATCAAGTGATATATTTGTTTCCAACGCATCGTGCACGACAAACGGATTAGCACCGTTAGTGAAGGTTATTCAAGATGAACTCGGTATTAAATCTGGACTGATGAATACGATTCATTCATACACCAATGATCAATCACTATTAGATAACATGCATAAAGATATTAGACGCGCCAGGGCAGCATCAGGCTCTATGATTCCGACAAAAACAGGTGCAGCCTCAGCGGTCGGCTTGGTTATTCCGGAAGTCAAAGGCAAGTTAGATGGAATTGCAGTGCGTGTACCCACCAATAATGTGTCGTTAGTTGATCTCACCATAGTCACAGAAAAACAAACCTCAAAAGATGCTGTGAATAAGATAATGAGAAAAGCTTCTGAAGATAAGTTAAAAGGGATTTTAGTCTACAACGAGGAACCCCTAGTTTCGGTTGATTTTAACCATACACCGGCATCTTGTTACTTTGATTCAACGTTGACTAAAGTGAGCGCTGATGGAGGTCTCGTTAAAGTCTTTGGTTGGTATGACAATGAGTGGGGTTTTAGTTGTCGGATGTTAGATACCGCTGTCGCAATGATGAACGCCAAATAATTTTTCTAAAATGAATCAACTTCAAGATTTTGATTTAAAAAATAAAAAAGTTTTTATTCGTGCCGATCTCAATGTACCAATCAAGTCAGGAAAAATAACATCTTCCCAAAGAATTGAATCCTCATTAGCGACTATCAATTATTGTCTCAAGGCAGGTGCAAAAGTTATGGTGACATCCCACCTTGGGCGACCTAAAGAAGGTGAATATAATCCTGAATTTTCACTAGAACCTGTTGTTCAATTTCTAGAAAATCATTTAAATAAAAAAATTAATTTGATCAAAGATTGGACAACGCAATCCTTTGATGTGGATGCTGGAGAGATTGTTGTCCTAGAGAATTGTCGTTTTAATGTAGGTGAGTCTGATAATAATGAAAACTTAGCAAAAAAATATGCCGCTCTAACAGATATTTTTGTGATGGATGCCTTTGGAACGGCTCACAGGAAACAGGCTTCTACATACGGAATTGCTCAATTTTGTCCAAAAGTTTGTGCCGGACAACTTTTTTATAGTGAGCTGGCTGCGCTCGAGAAAGTGATGACAAACCCGAAATCACCTATGGTCGCGATTGTGGGTGGGAGTAAAGTTTCTACAAAGCTTTCAATTTTAGATAGCTTGGCTGATAAGGTTGACCAATTAATCCTAGGAGGAGGAATTGCGAATACCTTCCTTAAGGCCCAAGGGTTTAATATTGGAAATTCTCTTCATGAAAATGATTTTATTGATTCTGCTAAAAAGATCATTCAAAAGCTTGAATCGCGAGGGGCATCCCTGCCTTTAGTGACGGATGTTGTTTGTGGTAAACAATTAAATGAAAATGAGATCGCTGTTAAAAAGAACATTAATGACCTAGAGCCAACTGATATGATTTTTGATTTAGGTCCAGAGACCATGAAGGGCATTACACAAAATCTAAAACAGTCGAAAACCATTTTATGGAATGGGCCGATAGGCGTCTTTGAATTTGACCAATTTTCTAAAGGCACCGAAACGCTTGCGCATGCCATTGCAAATTCGATCGGATTCTCTCTTGCCGGGGGTGGCGATACTATTGCTGCCCTAGAAAAATTTGGAATGATAAAAAATATATCTTATATCTCCACAGCAGGCGGGGCATTTTTAGAATTTGTTGAAGGAAAAAAATTACCCGCCATTGAAATTTTAGAGAAGCGATCCACAATTGAACACTAGATCTCAACTAGATATTCAATCCTTGCCATTACTCCACCAAGGTAAGGTCAGGGATATTTACGGTATCAATCAAGACAAAATGTTGATTGTCACGACGGATAGGATATCTGCATTTGATGTGATTATGAATGAGACGATTCCACAAAAAGGGCAGGTGCTAAACCAAATGGCAAGATTCTGGTTTAAAAAGATTGAGGATATTGTTCCCAATCATTTGACTCATGAAGAGGTCAGCCAATTTGTTACAGAAGATGAGGCTTTAAGGGTAAAAAATCGAGCAGTGGTGGTAAAGAAATTAACACCTATCCCAATTGAAGCCATCGTTCGTGGCTATCTAGTTGGCAGTGGATGGAAGGAGTACCAAAAAGATCAATCAATATGCCAGATTGATCTCCCATCTGGACTTGAGCTTGCCAGCCAACTGCCAGAAACCATTTTTACGCCATCTAATAAAGCGGCGGTGGGTGATCATGATGAGAATATTTCAATGGCAAGCTGTATTGAATTAATCGGACAAGATCTAACAGATCAAATTTCAAACATCAGCCTTAAAATTTATAAGGTTGCCTATGAGGCGGCACTTGAAAAGGGGATCATGATCGCGGATACCAAATTTGAATTTGGAACAGATAGCAGTGGTAAATTATTTATCATGGATGAGGTGCTGACCCCTGATTCATCAAGATTTTGGTCAAAAGATAACTACCAGGTGGGCACATCACCCCATAGTTTTGATAAACAATTCATAAGAGACTGGCTAGAAAGTCAGGATTGGAACAAGACACCACCCCCACCCAAACTTCCCGATCACATTATCCAAAAAACAAGCCAAAAATATTTAGATATATTTGAAAAGTTAACAGGCGCAATAATTTCATAAATAAAGGAGTAGTAATGCATCAACTGAGAGTAAGTATTTTTTGGGCAACGATTTTACTTTTGCTAAATATTTCTTTTTCAAGCGCTTACGCGGAGACAAAACCTGATTTTAAAAAATATGCGGCTGGCCCTGAGAGGAAAAAAGTTTTTATCAATTATGTGATACCCCTAATTGATAAAGCAAATGCGAGTATCAAGAGTGATAGAAAATTTATATTAAATCTTCATAACAGTACAAAAAAAAGTAAAAAAGCCAGTGATTCGGAAAAGAAAAAACTGTCAAAGTTGGTTGACTATTACAAAATAAAAGAAGAATTAACATTGGCTCAAAAGTTGGTTGATCTAAAAAAGAAGGTCAATATTTTTCCTGACAGCTTAATTTTAGCCCAAGCAAGCCTAGAGTCCGCTTGGGGAACATCTAGGTTTGCAGTCGAGGGAAATAATTTTTTTGGCCAGCATTGTTTTTCAAAGTCTTGTGGTATCAGTGCCCGCGGAGATAAAAAGGTAAAGGTAGCGAAGTTTGCCTCTGTGTTTGATAGCATTCAATCTTATTACCGAAACTTAAATTCAGGTGATGCTTATAAGAAATTAAGAAAGCTTCGCTCTGAAGAATTTTCTAAGTTTAATAAAATGGATTCACTTAAATTAACTGAAGGCTTATCTGATTACTCCACACTGGGTAATGGAGATTACGCAAAAAGACTCAATGAAGTAATTACGTTTAATAAGCTTCAACAATATGATAATTAAACGATGCTAAAAAAACTCGCAAAACTAAATGTATTACAACTCATCCTTTTAGCTTTTCTTATAACAGGGCTTATTAATATTTTAATTGCTTACTTTGATATTTCTGGACTCTCAAATGTCAGATCAGAACAGACTGATATTTTTTTCCCATCATCCAAAGTCATCGGTACGGTGTGGATGTTATTAATTGCAGGTTTATCTTATAGTTTTTCTGTTGTAGCTAAGAGAGATGAATATATTGCGAAACACCTTATCCTTCTATTCCTTATCTGTGTCACTTACCCTTTTTATACAATGGGATTTTCATCACTCAGCAGTATGATCTTAGGAAACTTAGTTACGATTTCATATGGGAGTTTTATTGTAGGACTTTTATATACGACATTTAAAACGCAATCATTTGTTGTGTGTTTGATACCGATTTGGGTTGTCTTTGTGACCTTCTTAATGTTCAGGGTTTATTCCTAAAAACTCCCCATCACATAGTGGCACCTTGAGTTAAGTTTTCGCCACCCAGTGGGTCTTCGAGAAGATTAAAAATAATTGAAGCTTAATGGAATTGAGCATGATTATTTATTAGGGAGCTTTCAATCTCACCTAAATAATCATTGTAATGTAATCCTTTTTTTATAATTCTTACTCTTTCATCGGTAGGACTTAATTCAAATAAGAGAATCTTCTTTTTTTTAAGCTGCTTAAGTTTCCTGTGAATACTTGCTGAAGAGTAATGTTTTATGCCTTTTGCTACATCATTAACATGTATTTCTTTATGGCAATTGTTACAAGACCAAAAGCTTTCAAGGTATGAAACAACAAGCATTTCACCAATATCAGATTCATACTGAGTGAGGGGTGCGATAGCATCAAAAAAATTTCTAATTTTTGATTTCATTACAGTAAATTATATACCTAATAATTTTAGATAGGTTAACTCAAAAATAAAACTAAAATTTATATAAAAAAAGCCTGCCACAAAGGACAGGCTTTAAAATTAAATTAACCTTATAGTATCGGAACGATAAGTAAAGCAACGATATTGATGATTTTAATCAATGGGTTAATCGCTGGACCTGCTGTATCCTTATACGGATCACCCACAGTATCACCTGTCACTGAAGCCTTATGTGCTTCAGATCCCTTACCACCATGATTACCATCTTCGATGTGTTTTTTAGCGTTATCCCAAGCACCGCCACCTGTACACATTGAAATCGCAACAAATAAACCAGTCACAATGGTTCCCATGAGTAAGCCACCTAGCGCTTGTGGCCCTAAATAAATACCTACGACAACTGGAACAGCAACCGGAAGAATTGAAGGCACAACCATCTCTTTAATTGCTGAGGCTGTTAATAAATCAACAGCTTTTGCATAATCTGGTTTTCCTTTACCCGTCATAATGCCTTTGATTGTTTTAAATTGACGTCTCACTTCTTCAACCACAGATGCGGCTGCTCGCCCAACGGCTTCCATCGCCATCGCTGCAAATAAGAAAGGAATCAAACCACCAATGAATAAACCAATAATCACCATCGGCTCACTTAAGTCAAAGTTTGTCATGATATTGTAGGTTTCAAGTTTGTATGTGTAATCAGCGAACAGAACTAAAGCAGCAAGACCTGCTGAACCAATCGCATAACCTTTTGTGACCGCTTTGGTTGTATTACCCACCGCATCTAATGGATCAGTAATATCACGCACTTTTTGTGGAAGACCTGCCATCTCAGCAATACCACCCGCGTTATCTGTAATAGGGCCGTAAGCATCGAGTGCCACGATTATTCCCGCCATACTTAACATCGATGTTGCTGCAATCGCAACCCCATAAAGTCCAGCGAAATCGAAGGAAGTATAAATTGCTGCACAAACTGAAAGCACTGGCAATGCCGTTGATTTCATTGAGATGCCAATACCGGCAATAATGTTTGTTGCATGACCTGTTTCAGATGCTTTAGCCACATGCTGAACTGGCTTATATTCTGTCCCTGTGTAGTATTCAGTAATAAATACCAGTAAGGCAGTTAATACCAAACCCACCACCGCTGAACCAAACAAGGCAGTCGCTGAGAAGATTTGATCATTAATTTCAATTCCCTGAGGGAACATTTGAACACTGACGTAATAGAATGCAATCGCTGAAAGAATTCCGGCAACGGCTAAACCACGATAAAGTGCTGGCATCACATTAGCCATTTTCTTGTTAGCTTTAACAAAAATACAACCTATGATGGATGCAACAATTGAAACCGCACCTAGCATTAATGGATAGAGCACACCGTTGATATCAGATACCATGAGCGAACCTAACACCATTGTTGCAATAATTGTAACTGCATAAGTCTCAAATAAGTCAGCTGCCATCCCAGCACAATCACCGACATTATCACCCACGTTATCAGCAATCACTGCCGGATTTCTTGGATCGTCTTCAGGAATCCCTGCTTCTACCTTACCTACTAAGTCAGCACCGACATCAGCACCCTTTGTGAAGATACCGCCACCTAAACGAGCGAAAATAGAAATGAGTGATGAACCGAAAGCTAAACCAATCAGAGGATTTAATGCTTCTGTTGTTGTAAGTGTTTCACCACCTAGGTAGAGGTAAAAACCTGCGACACCTAATAGACCTAAACCTACGACTAACATACCTGTGATAGCACCACCTTTAAAGGCTACATCAAATGCTTGAGGTAAACCTTTTGTAGCAGCTTGTGCCGTTCTTACGTTGGCACGCACAGAAACATTCATTCCGATAAAGCCACATAAGCCTGACAACACAGCCCCAATTACAAAACCAATCGCAGTATTACAATCAATAAAGTAGTAGATAAGTGCTGCTAATATAACGCCCACAAGACCAATTGTTTTATATTGTCTTGTTAAGTAAGCGGCTGCTCCATCTTGAATAGCCCCGGCAATCGCTTTCATCTTTGCATTGCCTGCAGGTAGATTGATGATCCATTTGGACACAACTAAACCATAAATTACAGCTAAGATGGCTGCACCTATGGCTATATTAATTACTGGGTAATCGACTAGTGACATATTTCCTCCGTGAGTTTTTAATATTCAAGTCTTATATAAGACTTGAAAAAAATAATGCGTAATTATAACTGTTTTAAAATAAGGTTCAATCAAAAATTGAATTAAAAATAGTCAGTTAGAAAATTTAACTCTGTTTAATTTAAAAACATCATAATTCCAATTATGACTAACAATAGGCTAAATAACCTTTTAATCAGAAGATCATCTAACTTTAAAAGCCACCCTGCAGATAATTTGATAAAAATAAGACTAGGTAGCGTTAAAAATAAGATGGCTGGTGTGTAGATAAAGCCAAATGTCTGTGGATTGTTCAAGCCTGAATAAAGGTAACCTAAATATATCGCAATGGATGCACTCAATCCAATGAAAAAACCTAACACACTGGATGTACCAATAGCGAGCTTGGGAGGGATGTTATTTTTAATCAAAAAAGGGACAAATAAGGTAGCCCCACCGATACCAACGATGCCTGAAATAATCGAAAAAACAAAACTAATCATATTTGAGAGCAATCGATTGGGTAAGGTACTTTTCTTTGAAGCTTCTTGATGTTTAAACAATTTATAGGCAATCGTGAAAGCATAAAAAATAAAAAAATATTTTAAGAGGTCACCGGGAACACTTTTAATAAAAAATCCTATTATTAAAGATCCTATTATTAAACCTGGGATAAATCTTTTTATTAATGCATGGTCGACATTATTATTTTTGCTGTGAGCATAGGCTGCCATTGCACCTGTAATGACCATCGAAGCTAACGATGTACTCACGCCAATAATGATGGCTTGATCAAACGGGGTGTTGGAAAAGTAAACTAGACAATAGGTGACGACTGGCACTATCATCAAACCACCTCCTAATCCAAATAACCCTGCTGCTATCCCAATAAAGACACCAGAAAAAATGAAGATGATGATTTCAGCCATGAGAGATTATTTATTTTTTGGTTTTAAATAAACCATTCAATATGCTTTTTAAAGGAGAGTTGCTCATCTCCGCTTTCATGTCTCTAAGAGATTGATTGGCTGAAGCGGGTATATTTTTGATATTTATTTTTGGATTTTTTGGGTGATGAATAGCTAAGTTAACTTTAATTTTTTTTATTTTTGTTTCAATTTTTTTTGAGTTATTAATTTGTTCTATAAGCGACGCACTTGCCAATTTTAGTTGTGAGGCAACGGCACTATTCATTGCTTCAATGATAAACACATCATCAAGCATATTTTTTGCGAGCACTTTTCCCTTAAATTTTTTATCTAAGCAGTCTAGGAGGATTTTTTGTAGCGAATCGTGCTCTTTTTTCTTTGCATTAAATTCAGAAAATTTTTGGCTATCTAACAACTTTTTTATGGGTTCCATACTATAATGCTACCTTATTTTAATAATAGAAAAAAACAACTTTATAGATGAAAATATTATTCTTAAATAAGAATGCTAAGAAACCTAAAAGTATCAGTTTTTATTCGTTATGTTTATTAATTTTGATAATTTTCACGATCGGTTTTGGGATAGCATTCACCATCTTCAATAAAGCACATAAAGAGGAAACTCTTGATAAACAATTATTGTCTATCGGAAGTGATGTGAATCTTTCTAAACAGGAAATAGATTTATATATAAACCAGATTGGAGAGCTTAATGCACGTATAATGCAGCTCGATGTGCAGTCAGAAAGAATACAAGAAATAATGAAAAGCCAAATCTTGGGCAAGGACAAACTTCCCAAGCTTAAAGAAAAAAAAAATAAAAGTTCGGGTGGCCCCTTTGTAAATGAAAACTTAACATCAGTGGATATTCATAAAGTATTAACCCATCTGTTAGGAAAGGTTGAAAAAAGAGAAATTTTTTATAACAAAAAAGAAGCGCTTTTATTGAAGCATTCGGTGCTAAAAGAAACATTGCCAACACTTTATCCGGTTGAAGTCCCCTATACCTCATCAAGTTTTGGCTGGAGAAGAGATCCTTTTCTAGGTATCCGTGCTTTCCATTCAGGATTAGATTTTAGTGCGGCCCATGGTGAGAAAATTATGGCGACCGGTGCCGGCATAGTCACAATGGTTGCAAAAGAAAAAAATTATGGAAATGTTTTGAAGATTAAGCATGGCGATGGTTTAGAAACAAGGTACGCACACTGCTCAAAAATTTTAGTTAAGAAGGGCGACATCGTTGAAAGAAACCAAGTAATAGCGTTAGTTGGCAATACAGGACGATCAACTGGACCACATTTGCATTATGAAATTAGGTTAAATGGAAGAGCGTTAGACCCAAGGCAATATTTAAAAAAATAATATAAGATAATTATGCTAAAAAATTTATTAGGAAGTATTTTTGGAACACGGAACGACCGATTAATTTCTAACTATAAAAAATTAGTTACCCAAATTAATGCGCTCGAAGACAAGGTAAAAAAATTAAAAGATGTTGATTTCAAAAATAAGACAGAAGAATTTAAAGAGCGAATTAAGAAAGGCGAATCTCTTGATAGCATTCTAGTTGAGGTCTTTGCTCATGTAAGGGAGGCTGGAGTCAGGTCACTTGGTATGCGCCATTTTGATGAGCAACTAATTGGCGGCATGGTCTTAAACGACAACAAAATTTCTGAGATGCGAACCGGTGAGGGAAAGACGCTGGTTGCCACACTTCCCGTCTACCTCAATGCCCTGTCAGGAAAGGGAGTACACGTCGTTACAGTGAATGATTATTTAGCAAGGCGTGACGCAGAATGGATGGGTAAGCTTTATAACTTTCTTGGTTTAACCGTAGGTATTAACCTTTCTAGAATTGCACCGGAAGAGAAGAAAAAGGCCTACGAATCAGATATTACTTATGGCACCAACAATGAATTTGGCTTTGATTATTTGCGAGACAATATGGTTTACGCTGCATCTGAACGTGTCCAAAGACCGTTAAATTTTGCTGTTGTTGATGAGGTCGATTCAATATTAATTGATGAGGCGAGAACGCCTTTAATTATTTCAGGCCAAGCTGAAGACAATATTGATTTATACAAAAAAATCGATGCGATTATCCCTCAATTAAAAAAACAAGATAAACCTGATAGCCAAGGTGACTTTTGGCTCGATGAAAAATCAAATCAAGCGGTGTTGTCAGATGATGGTCACGTTAATATTGAAAAGATACTTGTTAAGGTCAACATATTAGAAAAAGACTCTAATTTGTATGATGCGGCGAATATTAACCTACTACATCACATCAATTCTTCCTTAAGAGCTCATTATTTGTTCATTAAAGATAAGGATTATGTCGTCGCGGACGGGGCAGTCACGATTGTTGATGAATTTACCGGTAGAATGATGCCAGGCAGGCGTTGGGGAGATGGCCTTCATCAAGCCATAGAGGCAAAAGAAAACGTTGCTATCCAAAAAGAGAACCAAACCTTAGCGGGGATTACTTTTCAAAATTATTTTAGGATGTATGAAAAGCTTTGTGGAATGACAGGAACGGCTGACACTGAAGCTGAAGAATTTAATTCTATTTATGGACTTGAAACCGTTGTGATTCCGCCTCACCTACCCACTGTTAGAAAAGATAAAATTGATAAAATTTATCGTACTTCTGAAGAGAGATATTTAGCTGTATTGGAAGATATCAAAGAATGTGCAAAGAAATCTCAACCTGTTTTAGTAGGAACAACATCAATTGAAAATTCAGAATTGATATCAAAGCTTTTGAATAAGGCAAAATTAAATCATCAAGTCTTGAATGCTAAGCAACATGAAAAAGAGGCAAATATTATTGTTCAGGCTGGCCAACCCAGCATGATTACCATTGCAACAAATATGGCTGGAAGGGGAACGGATATTGTTTTAGGTGGTAATGTCGAGCCCGAAATTGAGGAAGTAAAAAATAATGGCAAGCTAAATCAGGTACAGCAAGATAAAAAGATTAAAGAAATAAAAACAAAATGGGATGACCTTCATAAAAAAGTTTTAGATGCGGGGGGCTTACACATTATTGGTACAGAACGTCATGAATCAAGAAGGGTTGATAATCAATTAAGGGGGAGATCAGGGAGGCAAGGCGATCCGGGCTCTAGTTCTTTCTATCTGTCACTTGAGGACTCACTCTTAAGAATATTTGCATCAGACAGAGTTTCATCAATCATGGAAAAATTAAAAATGCCAAAAGGTGAGGCCATTGAGCATCCATGGGTAAATAAATCAATCGAGGGTGCGCAAAGAAAAGTTGAAGCGAGAAATTTCGATATTCGCAAACAGTTATTAGAGTTTGATGATGTTCCAAGCAACCAAAGAAAAGTCATCTACGAGCAAAGAAATGACATTCTAGACAGCACGAGTATGAAGGATACTGTCTCAAGAATCAGAGAGGATGTGATTACCCAGACAATATATGACTACATGCCACCAGAGAGCATTGAGGAACAGTGGGACCTACCTGCTTTAGAAAGTAAATTACAGGGTGAATATAACTTAAAAGTCGATATAAAAGGTTGGTTTAAAAAAGAACCAAATCTTGCGATAGAGGAAGTTGTAAAAAGAACCAATGAAACAGCCAATAAAATTTATGCTGAAAAAGAAAAGTTAGCTGGTGCTGAAGCTCTTCATCACTTTGAGAGATCGGCGATGCTTCAAATTATTGATCATCAATGGAGATCACACCTATCCAGCTTAGATCAACTTAGGCAGGGTATTGGTTTAAGAGCCTACGGACAAAAAGATCCAAAGCAAGAATTTAAAAAAGAAGCATTTGCATTATTTGAAGCACTTCTCGAATCAATTAAATATGAAAGTACGCGTGTGTTAATGCTCGTTCAGGTTAAAAACGAAAAGGATGCATCTGCGATCGACAAAAAAAATTCTGAGCAAGTTAAAAAAGCCCAAGTAGATGAGCAAAAAAATGACCAACAATTCAAAAAAGTTGGAAGAAATGAGCCATGCCCATGTGGCAGTGGAAAAAAATACAAACATTGTTGTGGAGCGTTGAAGTAATGAGTGACGATAGCGAATTTTCCACGCCCTGCATAGGCGTCTGTCAGTATGATAACGAGGACATCTGCAGAGGTTGTTTTCGAACACTTGATGAAATTTCAAACTGGGCTTTGATGACAGAAGAGGAAAGAAAAGAGATTATGAAGAAACTGGATGAAAGAGCCCAATCTTTGTTTTAAAGTACCTTCTTTTTATATTCACATAAATTTTCAATCACACAATCGCCACATTGAGGCGCAATAGATTTACAGACATACCTTCCATGAAGAATTAGTAGGTGATGCGCGTCGCTTAAAAATTCATTCGGTATTAATTTCGTTAATCTTTTTTCAACAGCCAGAGGTGTTTTAGCTGGCGCGATATTAATCCTATTAGCCAGTCTAAAGAGGTGGGTATCAACGGCAATAACTGGCTCATTAAATAATGTATTTAAAATTACATTTGCTGTTTTACGCCCCACCCCAGGAAGGCTTTCCAGATCTTTTCGATTTGCAGGCACTGTACTATTGAATTCTCTTAGTAGCTTCAAACTTGTCGCCTGAATATTTTTTGCCTTATTTTTGTAGAGACCAATAGAGTTAATTAGCTTTTCAATTTTGTTTACTCTTAAATTACTCAGAGACAAGGGTGTATTTGCAACATCGAATAATTTTTTTGTCACCTTATTGACTGCAATATCAGTTGTCTGTGCAGAAAGAATGACTGAAATTAGGAGTTCAAATGGTGAGTGATAAACTAACTCAGTAGTTGGGTTAGGTGTATTTTCTTTTAAAAGGGTAAATATTGCCCTTCTTTTTTCTGTGTTCATAGTTTTGTATGTAAGTTACGATGCATTTACGTATTTACTTCATTTTTAATCTAGCCATAGCTTCTGCAATCGCCTGTTTTTTTTCAGCATTGGTGGCACGATTAGCTTTTGCGTCATTTTTTTCTCTCAAAATACGTTGTTGTTTAAATTCATAACGGGATCTAGCTATAGCGGACCTTTTAGCTTTTATTGATTCGTCATCTTCACTGCCGGGAGTCTCCATTTTTATACAATCAACGGGGCAGGGCTCAATACATAACTCACAACCGGTACATTCTTCTGAAATTACCGTATGCATACTTTTACTAGCACCCAATATCGCATCAACTGGACAAGCTAAAATACAGAGTGTGCAACCAATACATTTATCTTCTTCAATAATTGCTATTTCTCTTGGTTTGCTAACCCCATGGCTCTCATTTAACGGTTTATACTCGACCTTTAATAGGTGCGCGATTTTTAATATCCCTGTCTTACCCCCAGGGGGACATTGATTGATATCTGCCTTACCTTCTACAATTGCATTGGCATAGGGCTTACATCCAGAGAAATCACACTTACCACATTGAGTTTGTGGCAGGATAGAATTTATTTTTTCGGTCAAATCATCAAGCATGTTGAAATAATAATAGGTTTAAGGGATAAATGCATCGACGAAGGCGATTTTTATTTAAAGTATAATGATGATAGGTTAAGACATTAGTTAAATTTGTAATTGGTTAGAATTATATGGAAGAATGGCTAGAAGGCGAAGTTGTTAAAAACATAAAGTGGACGAACAATTTAGCTTCACTAAAAATCAAGGCAAAAATAAATAATCATCAAGCAGGTCAGTTCACGAGGATTGGCTTAAAGGTAAATGATGATTTCATAACCCGTTCCTATTCATACGCAAGTGCCCCGAAAGATGAAATGCTTGAGATTATTTATGTCAATATTCCTAACGGTAAATTATCCCCCATACTTCATAAACTAGAAATAGGCGATAAAGTGTCTGTCATGCAACAAGCTATCGGTTATTTCACATTAGATGAAATACCCGATGGAGAAAATTTATGGATGTTAGCCACTGGAACAGCTTTAGGAGTATTTCTCGCAATACTAAAAACATCAATCCCATGGAAAAGGTTTAAAAAAGTTATCCTAATTCATAGTGTGAGATATGCAGAGGAATTAATCTATCAAGATCTGATAGCAGAGATGAAACAACGATATCCTGATCAATTCATCTATCTAAATTCTGTAACTAGAAGTAAGGTTAAGGGCTCGTTTAATTTTAGAATACCCGAAGGACTTTTATCTAAAAAATTCCAAGAAACTACGCAAATAGAAATTAACGAGGACTCACAATTTATGATTTGTGGTAACCCAGAAATGATAAAGGAAACAACAGAGGTATTAAAAAGTTTTGGGCTCAATAAAAATAGAAGAGCAAAGCCAGGAAATATTACTGTAGAAAGATACTGGGTATAAAACGTGTTACATCTTTGAATAAATAGGACCACTTCCACCTTCTGGTGGAACCCAGTTTATATTTTGTTTAGGGTCTTTGATGTCACAGGTTTTGCAGTGAATGCAATTTTGGCTATTAATTTGAAGTCTTATCGAGTCACCATCCTTGACAATCTCATAGACCCCAGCTGGACAATATCTTTGTTCAGGTGAATTATACTTGGGGTAGTTATAACTGATAGGTATTTCTTGATTATTAAGTTTAAGATGACATGGCTGATTAGCATCATGGCCAATATTGCTCAAACTAATCGAATTTAACTTATCAAAGGTATATATACCATCTGGTTTCGGGTACTGAATGGGTTTTGCTTTATTTATGTCCATTAAGGTTTCATGATCACCCTTCTTATGATGGAGTGTCCATGGTAGATTTAATTTAAATGAGGTGAGCCACATCTCAATACCTCCAAAAAGCATACCCAATCGAGTGCCAAACTTTGTTATCAGAGGCTTAATATTTCTCACTGCATATAAATCAGTCCAAATCCAAGAGCCCTTTATTTTTTCGTTGTATGCTGTCAATCTTCTATTCTGTATTTTTGCAGGATTGATGATGGCATCAACAGTTGCTTCCGCTGCTAATATCCCTGATTTCATCGCATTGTGCGTTCCTTTGATTCTGGGCACATTTACCATACCAGCACTGCAACCCAAAAATATCCCGCCTGGAAAGACAAGGCTTGCCCAAGACTGAATACCACCCTCACTAAGCGCTCTGGCCCCATAGCTTATTCTTTCAGCACCAGTTAATAATTTTTTTATTTTAGGGTGTGTTTTAAACTTTTGAAACTCATCAAATGGGGATAGATAAGGGTTTGAATAATCAAGATGAACAACGAACCCTAAAGAAACTAAATCTTCGCCATAGTGGTATGTAAAAGAGCCACCCCCAGTATCATCTTTTAATGGCCATCCCAAACTATGTTCTACTAATCCAGGTTTATGCTTCCCTTTTTTTAAGCGCCATATCTCTTTAAAGCCCAATCCATATTTTTGTGGGTCGCTATTTTTTCTTAAAGATAATTTTTGTTCAATTAATTTTGTAATAGAGCCCCTGGCTCCCTCAGCAATTAAAGAATATTTTGCATGGATTTCAATGCCGGGAACAAAATTATTTGTTTCATTTTCACTGGCGTCTCGTCCCATATCTCCAGTTAAGATGCCAATCAATTCATTCTGATCATTAAATAATGGTTCTTGTGCTGAGAAACCTGGATAAATCTCAACACCTAAGCTTTCAGCCTCTTTTGAGAGCCAATTACTCAAATCACCTAAGCTAATAATGTAATTATTCTTATTACTCATTAAGGGAGGCATGAGGATTTGAGGAATTGAATGATTATTTTTTTCGCTAAATAAGCTAAAGTTATCCTCACTTACCTTTGTATTCAATGGAGCCCCTTTCTCTTTCCAGTCAGGAATGAGTTCATTCAAGGCGATTGGGTCAATGACAGCGCCTGATAAAATATGAGATCCAACTTCAACGCCTTTTTCAACAAGACAAACTGAAATGTCTTTTTTCTCACTTTTGGCAAGTTGTTTAATTTTGATTGCAGCTGAGAGACCAGAAGGACCCCCACCAACAATTAAAACATCATATTCCATTACATCTCTATCATTCATAAGCTTTGATACATTTTGTTAAACAAGATTACATACTAGTTAAGTATTTGTATTCCATTTCCTATTTCAGTTCATTTTTTTAAGATACACCTCATTAAATTAAGTAGATTTCGATATTTTGAGAATTAGGATAAATACAAATATTATACATTCAATCAATAGGATAAAACTATTTCAAGATGTATAATTTGGTCTTTGAAAAATTTAAAAAGCCAAAATTAAATGAAAATATTAGTTGCAATCAAAAGAGTCCAAGATTACAACGTAAAAGTTAGACCCAAAAGTGACGGCTCTGATGTCGACATTGATGGGGTAAAGATGGGTATTAATCCCTTTGATGAAAATGCTTTAGAGGAAGCTCTTCGTTTAAGGGAACAAGAGCTGGCAACTGAAATCACGGTCGTTTCAATTGGAGATTCAAAAAACGAGGATGTTTTAAGGCATGGGCTTGCAATGGGCGCTAACCGAGCTATATTAATCGAAAGTGAAGAATACCTTCAGCCACTGGGAGTAGCAAAGGTTTTAAAGGGCTTGGTAGAAAAAGAGAAGCCTGATTTAATTTTGCTTGGGAAATTAGCTCTTGATAGTGATGCTGGACAAACTGGACAAATGCTCGCTGGGTTACTTAATTATCCTCAAGGAACCTTTGTTTCTAAAATAGAAATTGATAATAATAAACTTATTGTGACCCGGGAAATAGATGGAGGCACCAATATTTTAGAGATGAATATACCCGCAGTATTAACTGCAGATTTAAGATTAAATGAACCACGCTTCGTAAAGCTACCTAATCTTATGATGGCTAGAAAAAAAATAATTGAGAAAATTAAGGTGAGCGAGCTCGCTAGTGACACATCAACAAAACTTGAATTACTTGAGGTTTCAGTACCACCATCTCGAAAGGCAGGTATCAAGGTAAGTAGCGTGAAAGAATTACTAGAAAAATTAAAAGATAAAGAGGGAATAAAGCTATAGATACCCACATAAAAATTTTAGTCATAGCAGAGCATAATGAGTCCGAGCTAAATGACTCAGTATTTAAAGTTATTTCGGCAGCAAAATCGTGGAACGGTGAAGTTGACTTGCTTGTCATGGGCAAGAATACCGAACATGTTGCACAAAAAGCTGCAAAAATTAAAGATGTAAGCAGTGTTATAAGGCTTGATGGAGATCACTTAGAACACCTCCTTGCAGAAGATGCTGCAAAAATTGTAGAAATGCTAAGTAACAATTACCAGGTGATACTAGCGGCCCATTCCTGGTTTAGTAGAAATTTCTTGCCGAGGGTAGCTGCAGTTTTAAACGTATCATTGATAACAGATGTCCTAAAAATAGAGAGTAATAACATATATACTAGGTCAATATACGCAGGCAATGTCCATGCAAAAATACAAAGCAAAGATCCTATCCAATTACTTACTATCCACACAAGCCTTTTTGAAGCATGCGCTAGAGATGGTGGAGATGCCGAGATAATTTCAAAAGATACGCCGCAAGCAGTGAATATGACAAGTTGGAAGTCAGAGAAAATAAATAAATCAGATAGGCCTGCATTAATCGATGCTAAAATTGTAATATCAGGTGGTAGGTCTCTTGGGAGCGAAGAAAATTTCGATAAAGTTTTATCACCCTTGGTGGATGAGCTGGGAGCTGCACTAGGCGCAACAAGAGCTGCGGTTGATGCTGGATATGCTCCTAATGAGATTCAAGTAGGACAAACTGGAGTCGTTGTAGCGCCTGAATTATATATGGCAGTAGGCGTCTCTGGAGCAAATCAACATATTTATGGAATGAAAGACAGTAAGGTTGTCGTTGCAATTAATAATGACCCTGATGCAACTATTTTTCAATTTGCAGATTATGGCTTAGTTGCTGATTTATTTGATGCAATTCCAGAAATTAATAAATTAATTAAAGAATAGTTAACTTAAAAAATTTAATGAAAGTAATTAATAAATGAGCAATAACAGTAAATATTCAACAGAAAAAGTTTTAAGTGTTAATCACTGGAATGATACTTTGTTTAGTTTTAAAACAACTCGTCAAGATGGATTGAGATTTGAAAATGGACAATTTGTAATGATCGGTCTTGAGGTTGATGGAAGGCCTTTAGCTCGCGCTTATAGTGTTGCTAGCCCAAATTACGATGAACACCTTGAGTTTTTAAGTATAAAGGTACAAGACGGCCCACTAACCTCAAGGCTTCAACATATCAAAGTAGGCGATGAGCTTCTTGTTAGCAGAAAACCAACGGGAACACTTGTCATTCATGATCTCAAGCCTGCAAAAAATCTTTACTTATTTTCAACAGGTACAGGGCTTGCACCTTATATGAGTCTGATTCAGGACATTGAGGTTTACGATAGATTTGAAAAAGTTATCTTGGTTCATGGCGTAAGAAAAGTCGATGATTTAGCTTATAAAGATTTTATAGAAAATGAATTACCTAAAAATGAGTTCTTTGGTGACGAAGTCAAAAATAAATTAATTTATTACCCAACGGTTACCCGGGAAGCATTCAAAAACGAGGGTAGATTAACTGACTTAATTAAATCAGGTAAATTATTCAAAGATATCGGACTA
>Ga0209603_1002238_pt1 | contig 18332 bp, 10 predicted proteins | sample COGITO_mtgs_1206_FD_184812 | JGI IMG/M metagenome (GOLD analysis project Ga0209603, IMG submission 184812) | Pelagic marine microbial communities from North Sea - COGITO_mtgs_120607 (SPAdes) (version 2) | ecosystem: Environmental > Aquatic > Marine > Epipelagic ... | reverse complement strand
AGCCGCTTGGTTTAAAACTGATGAAGGTGTTGAAGTTTTTAAAACAATCAAGAAAAAGTTACAATAATATGTGACTATAATTATAGTGAAGGGTCGCTTCGGTGACCCTAATCACTATTAACTAAAATATTAAAATGGCAATAAACGTAAATACTGTATATCAAACCGTTTTATTAATACTTAATAAAGAACAGAGAGGTTACATGACTCCTGTTGAGTTTAATAAAACAGGTACTCAAGCTCAGTTAGAAATATTTGAAACATATTTTGAAAGCTTAAATCAGCAAATACGTATTCCACAAACAGATACAGATTACGCAGATAGAGTCGTAAATCTTGATGAAAAAATCTCTATATTTAAAGATTTTGGAAACGCTACATCAATATCTTCAAGTAACGTTTTTAACTTACCACAACAATTTTCTGGATCAGGAAATATAGCAACAACAACTTTACCCGCCGCAACAACCGCAGGAACAACTTCAAACAATAACAATGCTGTTAATAATAGTGTAACTATGGTGTTAGCCGCACCTAACAATAATATACAAGTAGGTATGTATATAACAGCTGGAACAGGGGTTGTAGGTACGCCAAGAATAACAAACAGATCAGAATCAGGAGGCGCTGGTACAGGTTTTAACACTTTTACATTAAGCGCGGCTCAAACGATCGGACAAAACGCAACATTAACTTATTCTGCTTTTTCAGATAGTAGTAATTCAAAGTATGAAATACAAACAGCCACAGCTGATCAAGTTGCTAATGGAGTTGTAGAGATATTTGCTAATGGTATATTGCTTTCTGAAGCTTCTTATGATATATCTGGTACAACAATAAATTTCTTTTCACAACCAACAGCTGGTCAAACGTTAGTTGTAAATGTTTATCCTAAAGAATTTTATAGATTAGGAGACTTGTTTCACACTGGTGGTTCTGTACCTACGCAAGAGCTAGAAAGAGTTGGAAGAAGTGAATTGTATCACTTACTTAGCTCCAACCTTACTAAACCAACCACAACTTATCCTATATATACATATCAAAACAATAAAATAACAGTATACCCAACAACAATAAACAGTGGAATTACAGTTTCATATATAAGAAAACCTTTACCTGCTATTTGGAATTTTACTACAGGAGGTAATAATCAATATATATTTAATGCTTCAACTTCTTTTAATTTTGAATTGCACCCAGCAGAGCAAGTTGAATTAATATTGAAAATATTGTTATATGCTGGTGTTGTTGTAAAAAGCCCTGAAATAGTGCAGGTAGCCGCGCAACAAGTGGCGCAAGAAAATATTAATCAACAAAGATAACAAAGCATGGCGATACAACCACCAAACGATGGATTAATAACCGAAACTTCACAACAGTACTACCAAGGTGCTGAAAGTTTTAGAGGAGATGCGGGTAATACAACTGGTCAATCTTTTGTTACAAGTTTTGATACAGCTCTTTTTTTAGGTAGTACCACAAGTTGGTCACCTAATGATCCTAAATATGCTTTAAATAATTTTAAAATATATACAAGTACTTCAGGTTTAGCTGGTACATGGGTAGAGTGGGTTACAGCATTTACGGTTACAGATGGTAAAACAATAACTCTTGCTGCTGCACCAGGCGCAAATCAATATATTGTTGTACAATTAACAATATTAACTGGTGGTAAGTATGGTAGTACTGAAGCTGAAAAAGCATACGGGCAAACAGTTGAAGATAATTATGGAAGTTACGAGTATACTAAATTAGATGATGTAATTGATAATTTTTTAATTGCATACGTTGGTGCTGGCAAACTTATACCAAGTGTTAAAAGAACTGATGTTATATTTCACGCAAAACGTGGTTTACAAGAGTTTAGTTATGATACATTAAAAAGTATTAAGTCTGCTGAATTAACAATACCAGCTGGGCTTACGTTGGTTTTACCACAAGACTATGTTAATTATGTTAAAATGTCTTGGATAGATGGTTTAGGTGTAAAACATCCCATATATCCTACGAATAATTTAACAACAAGCCCTTATTATACTCAAGCTCAAGACTCTGCAGGTATACCAACTCAAGATAGTTTTGGTAATGATGTTGAGGGTACTTCTATAACTCAAGAAAGATGGCATGAGGCTAACGACAGGCTTGTAAATGGTAATTTTAATATAAACAACTTTAATGCGCAAGATGCTAACGTTTTAAATAAAGGTTTTTATGATGGTGCTTTAGGCCAAAGATATGGATTAGATCCACAGTTAAGCCAAGCTAATGGTTGGTTTAATTTAAACGAAAGAGAAGGTAAAATTTCTTTTTCATCAAATTTAGTTGATAAACTTATAGTTCTCGAATATATATCTGATGGTTTAGCAACAGATTTAGATACTAAAGTTCCTAAACTAGCTGAAGAAGCTTTGTATGCTCATATAATACATGCTATATTGTCTGTATCGTCTGGTGTTCAAGAATATGTTGTAAGAAGATTTAAACAAGAAAGAAGTGCTAAATTAAGAAATGCTAAAATAAGATTATCTAATCTTAAACTTGATCAAGTTGTTCAAGTTATGAGAGGTAAATCTAAATGGATTAAATAACTAACATGGCAGAAATTAAAAACAGTTTTCTAAGATCCAAGATGAATAAAGACTTGGATGATAGATTAATACCTAATGGTGAATATAGAGATGCGCAGAACATATCTGTAGGTAAATCTGAAGCTGATGATATAGGTGCTTTAGAAACTGTTTTAGGAAATTCTCTAATAGGTGTTAGTGATTTAAATATCTCTAATTTAAGTGTTATTGGTTATTATTCTAATGAAACAAATAATAACATTTTTGTGTTTTTAACCGACTACGCGGACGAGTGGCCAATTGATGATGACTATCCAAATCCAACACCTGCTCCAAACTCCGCTAAATGTTTTATATACGAGTTAAATTTAGCTGTAACACCTAGTGTTTACAAACCTTTAGTAGTTGGTTCTTTTTTAAATTTTTCTAAAAACAGTCCAATAACAGGTGTAAGTTTAATAGAAGATTTATTGTTTTTTACAGATAACAGAAATCAACCAAGAAAAATTAATGTAAAAACAGCGAACCCAACTAGTTTAACTACCCCTACATATTATAGCCAAGAAACAGATATTTCTGTTGCAAAATATAATCCTTACGAGCCTATTAGCTTGTTAAATAAAGTTATAAAACAAACTACAACCGGAACAGGTACTACAAACACATTGGCTATAGCTGATACATCTGGTATTAAAGTTGGGATGCTTGTTGTTGATTATACAAACAACAATTTAAAACCAGATGATTTTATATATGTAACAACTGTTACTGCTAATACATCTGTAACCTTAAATGCTTCAATCAATATAGCATCTACACCTGGTGATATATATTTTCTAAGTACTACTATGACTGGTGAAAATATTACTCTTAATTTTAATGATGGGAATGTTTGGCCTGGTGATCCTGATTATTTAGAAAGTAAATTTATAAGATTAAGTTATAGATTTAAATTTGATGATGGAGAATACTCTATAATTGCACCATTTACTCAAATAGCTTTTATACCAAAGCAAAAAGGTTATTTTTTAGGTAGTGGAGAAAGTGGTGTTGGAGTAGGTGATCAAACTCCTTTAGATGAAGAGAATGCTTTTAGAAGCACCATACTTCAATTTATGGAAAATGGTGTTCAAGACATTAGATTATTAATACCGCTTCCAGACAAAGGAACTAATATTGGTACACAGTCAACTGATACTTATAAAATTGAAAGCTTAGACATATTATACAAAGAGTCTGATGGTTTAGCTATTAAAGTTTTAGATACAATAAATGAAAACGATTCAGAGTCAACCTGGACCTCACTTACAACATCTGTTTATGAGTACGATTATCAATCTAGAAAACCTTTTAAAACTCTTCCTACTAATCAAACCACTAGAGTTTATGATAAGGTTCCAGTAAGAGCTTTAGCTCAAGAAACAGCTGGAAACAGAATTATATATGGAAATTTTTTAGATAAATACACACCTCCTAGCTTATTAAATTATAGAGTTGCTGTAGGGCCTAAAATATTATTAGAAAAATTTAATAATTGGGTTGAATACCCTAATCACTCTGTTAAGCAGGATAGAAATTATCAAGTGGGTTTTGTTTTGTGTGACAAGTATGGTAGACAGTCTGACGTTATTTTATCTTCAGTCCCAGAAACAGTACAACAAGTAGGAACTACAACATATGGTGGATCTACTATATATAACCCATTTAATACTGCTCAAAACAACATAGATACACCTGTTAGACAATGGTTTGGTGATTCTTTAAAAGTTAAAATAGATAGTGTAATTTCTTCTAGCATAAACCAATCAGATGGTACACCAGGTTTGTATGCTAGTAATGTTGGGCTTGGTTTTAATATTTTTGGAGTTACTCCAGTAATAAATAACACAAATTTTACCTATACTTTTACCGTTAATGCAAATGGTCCTAGTGATATTCCAGTTGCTGGAGCTTATTTAAGAGGTGAGTTTAAAGATTATGTAGAAATTATATCTAGAACAGGAACAAACCCATATACTATAACATGTGATGGCCCGATTAACGTTGACCTGTATAGTATAACATCTCCATCAACTCCTGATACAAAATTTTCTTATACACTAAATGAAACAGGTTGGTATTCTTATAAAATAGTTGTTAAGCAACAAGAGCAAGATTATTACAATGTTTATTTACCTGGTATCGTTAATGGTTATTTTGGTCATACACAATATTTTGGCGAAGAAATAAATGAAACTGCATTTTCTACTTTATTTGGTGATAATATAAATAAAATACCTAGAGATTTATCTGAGGTTGGTCCTGAGCAAAAGCAATACAGAAGTAGTATTAAACTTTCAGGTAGAGTTGAAAATGTTACTTTAGATACAACTCCATTTGTAAGCAACAAACCATATTATCCTTTCCCTAATTCAACAACAATAACTCCAGTAAGACATTCTGTAGATGCTATTGGACCAGAAGATGTTATAGTAGGCGACAGTACCGCCAGCTCTACACACCCTAGTATTTATCAAGGAAACACAAATCCATACTTGGTAAGAATAAGTACTAAAGATCAATCAATAGGAAAACAAGATACAGTTTCTGGTAGTGATAATTTTCCTGTATTATCTATATATGAAACAGATCCACAAGAATCTTTATTAGATATATTTTGGGAAACACCAAGTGTTGGTTTAATATCTGATCTAAACACATCTATATTAACTAATTTTACTGGTGCTGTTGATTTTTCTACTTATAATTGGGTTCAACCTGAATCTTTAGCAAAAGGTTCTGCATTTATAACTGGTGTTTTTCCAATTGATAACAATGGTAACAATCTTACGTCAACAACGATAATAAGTTTTAGAGTTGTTAATGATGCCGGTGCGACTATTACTAATCAGTTTGCTTACGTAAACAATGGAAATAGTGGTTATAATTTTATAACTAACACAACAGATGGTAATTTTGTTTTTAATGAAACAATAAATGTAAGAAGATTTACTATATTTGTAGTTGTAGACAACGCTGGAGTTCCTTCAGCTGAATTAAGTTTAAGTGGAGCATTAAGTAATACTATTCCGGCTATAGATACTTTGTCTACAATAAACACAAATACTAGTGTTACTGGTGCTTTAGCAACTTTAACAGGTGAAAACGGATCTTCTTATACAGTTGATGATACAAGCGAATTAAAATGGTCTATAACAGCTGGTAACACTTTAAACTCTTTTTCTATTGATGCATCATCTGGTGTTCTTTCTAAAAACAGTGCTTCTAGCCCTTCTGGAACTTTTAATTTAACAATAAAACTTCAAGATGCCAATGGTAATGTAGCTAACGGATCTTTATTTGTTGAAGCTACTCAAACGATAGAAGTTGCTTCTTTAGAAATTGGTTTTCCTTTTTATGCTTCACCATCTGGTGTTTTTAATCAAAGTTGTAATATAAATGGTTCTTTAAACTCAGATTGTGGATCTAATCTTTATTACAATCAAACAAGTAATAGCGCAACACCGTCAGTAGGCGATGAAATTAGACAAGGACCTAATGGTACTAATTCTCCTTTAGCCACAGCAGGATATTATTCTTACAATTGTGGTCAAACAGGCGCTGGTAATAGAAGATATTTCTTTATTGGGGGTAATGATGGCGTGGTAGATACAGTAAGTACTTGTTAAGTAATAATTAAGTAAAATAAGTGATAATAAATTATGTCAACTACTATAGAGGTTAAATATTTTAATACTTTTTTAATTAAAAAGATAAAAAATGTAGTGGAACAAGCTGTTAAACCAGTTGCTCCATATAACAATATACCATATAGTTATACAGCAAATACAACTTATGATTGGTATGTTGAAGAATCAAGAATTAGAGGAGGTTACAATAATACTAGTGTTGATTTTGGTGTTAAAGCCTACTTAGATGAGCAAGAACCTCTTCAGCAAAACAGGTTTAATACTTTAATTTATTCAGGAATATATAATTCTAGAACTGGAATTAATAATACAAATCAATTTTCTGTAGGCGAAGATATAACTAGATCTACAGACCCAGCTAACGGCTCTATACAAAAACTATATGCTGAAGATACTAATTTAATTATATTTCAAGAAGATAAAGTTAGTAGAGCTTTAATAGATAAAGATGCTATATATTCAGCAGAAGGAGGTGGTAGTGTTACTTCTAGTAATTTAGTTATAGGTCAAATAGTAGCTTACGCTGGAGAATATGGAATATCAAAAGATCCTTTTAGTTTTGCTGTTTTTGGTTATAGAAAATATTTTACAGATAGAAAAAAAGGATGTGTGTTAAGATTATCAGCTGATGGTATTACAGAAATATCATCTTACGGTATGCATGACTTTTTTAGAGATGAATTAGCAGATGCTACTAAAGTTATAGGAGGATGGGATATTCATAATAAAAATTATATTGTATCTTTACAAACAGATACTACTTACAAAACTCTATCTTTTGATGAAAGTGTTTTAGGTTGGACAAGCTTTTTTACTTATAAACCAGACTATGTAACAAGTTTAGTAAATAATTTTTATAGTTTTTATAGCGGCAAAGTTTATTTACACAGCTCTGGTCAATATGGAAAATTTTATGACTATCCTGAGATAGCAGACTCAACTGTAACGGTTGTATTAAACAAAGAACCTTCACTTGTTAAAAACTTTAAAACAATAAATTATGAAGGCGCTGATGGTTGGCAAATGGATACTTTTGTTACTAACGATTACAGTTTAACAAACATTAGTGGTGGAGACGTTGCTGGGTCAGTTGGTAAGTTTGCTTTACAAACTACTTTGAGCAGTTTAGAGTCAGACATGTTTTTAAATAATTTTAAAAGAAAAGAAAATAAGTTTTTTGCAAACTTAATAAATACTTCACTAGCATCTGGAGGTGAAGTACTTTGGGGAGCTAGCTCATCAGGTGTTAAAGGGTTTTGGTCAACAACTAAGTTTAAATTAATTAACGCAGATTACCCAACAACTAAAAAAGAATTGTTTGCAGTGTCATCTGATATTGTAGAATCATCATATTAAATCAAATGGAATTAAACATACGTATGCTAAAAGATTCTGATTGGAATACTTTAGTAGAATGGTGGGATGCTTGGCCTGATTGGGTTAATCCACCTAAAGAATTTTTACCAGAAAATGGTACAGGAGGTTTTATTGTTGAAAAACAAGATCAACCTATAGTTGCTGGGTTTTTATATACTACAAACTCTAAAGCAGCTTTACTTGAATGGATAGTTTCTAATCCTAAATATAGAGAAAACGATAGGCAAAAAGCTATAGAGCTTTTAATAGAGGGCGCTGAAAGCGTTTGTAAAAAACAAGGTATAAGATATATATTTAGCATAGGAAGAACTAAAAAACTTATAAATACACACAAAAAATTAGGTTATCATGTAGATGATAATCCTTCATATGAAATAACAAAAAAATTATAATATGGCAGCATTTACAGCAATAGCCGCTGGTGTTAGCGCAGCAGCAGCAGTAGGAGGAACAGTAGCTGGTATTTCAGGCGCTAACAAACAACGAAGAGCCGCGGAAAGAGATAAAGCAAGAGCGCAAAGAGAAATAGATTCTTTAAAAAAATCTAGACAAACTATAATCAATCCTTACGCTAGTACAGTTGATTTAAGCTCTATGGCTAAGGATTTGTCAGGACAAATGTCTAATCCTTTTGCTAATCTAGGTGTTGCTACGCAAGCTGCTGAAATTAAAATTGAAGAAGCTGATATAGCGTTAGCAAACACTTTAGATACATTAAGAGCTACGGGCGCTAGTGCTGGTGGTGCAACCGCTTTAGCACAAGCTGCATTACAAAGTAAAAAAGGTGTTGCCGCAAGTATAGAGCAACAGGAAGCTAGAAATGAAGAAATGAAAGCTAGAGGAGAACAAGCATTGCAACAACAAAAAGTTTCTGAACAGCAAAGATTACAAAGTATTGCTATTTCAGAAGGTCAAAGAGTTCAAGCGGCTGATGCAGCTGGTAAACAATTTGTTTTTCAAACACAAGAAGATAGAACTAATGCTGATTTAGATAGAGCATCTGGGCAACAAACACAAGCAAGACAAAGTATTGCTGATGCAAATATGGCTAAATCTTCCGCTATAAGTGGTGGTTTAAGTGCTTTAGGAAGCGTAGCGGGATCTGTAGTCGCTGCTGGACCAGACGCTTTTAAATAAAATAATACAAACAATGAGTTATAGAAATCCACAAATAGTACGAGATACATCAGGTCAAGTTTATGGCCAAGCCGCTGCCAACATAGGTCAATCACTAGCTAAAGGAATAGCAACGCTGGGTGCTAGAAGAGAGCAACAAAGAAAAAAAGCAGAGCAAGAAGCCCAAAGAACTCAGCAAATAGGCTATGGTATTCAAACTAAAGCTTATGAACAAAGAAATAAAGTATACTCAGAGTTATTAAAAAAAGAACCTGGTTTAGCCGAACAATTTAAGCAGCAAACTGAAATATTATTAATGGGTAATGATGAAGTGGGCATGGGTGCTATAGAAGCTAGAACATTATTAGCTACCGGTAAAGATTTATCTATAAAAGAAAAACAAGATCTTCAAAACACAATAAATAGATATGAAGTTTTTCAAAATGGATTACAAGGTAATGCTGGTAAAATATTAAGTGAAACACAGTTATACAATAATACCTCTCCCGCTGATTTTGATAATAAATACCGTTGGACTGGTGGTAATCAATACGAAAGAACCGCATCACAATTTGCTGCTGCAGCTTTATCTGATCAAGAAATACCAGGCGCTAGATATGAAAAAAAGTTATATACACCAACTAAAGATGGTGAGCAAGTTGTTGGCATAAAAGTTTTTGTTAATCCAAATGATCCCGCGAATAAAGGTAAGTTTGATGACGAAGAAATGTATCCAAGAAATGAAAATGGTGAAATAGAAATAGAGTGGAAAAAAGATTTGAATAAATGGGACGAAGGTTTATTAGAAGAAATAGTTGCATCGCCAGATAGTAACGCATTGTTTAAAAACGCTGGAATAACTAACGATAAAAATCAATGGAGTGAAAATCAATTTTTATCCGCTAAAGGCAAATCTATAACTATAAAAGGAGCTAATGGTCAAGATATAACTACAATATCAAGAGATATAAACGCTTCTGGATGGTCTACAAACAAAGTGTTACAAGACGAGGTTATAGCTAAAGCTGAGGGTTATCAAGGCATGAGAGACGATGAGTTGTCAGCATTTATGGAAGTTAAAATGAAAGTAGGAGGATTTGATATTGTTGAATTTAGAAAGCTAAGTACTTCAGAACAACAAGCTGAAATTGCAAAAGAATTAAATGAAGATTTTATAATTCAAAAAACAAAAGGGCTAAGCAAAAGAGAAGCTAACGCTGGAGAGCCTGGCGCTGTTATTGATCCATTACAACCGACTAAAGAAGTTGATGGTAAAGAAGTTGATAACTACGTAATATATTCTCAAGATTCATCAAGAGTAACGGCCACGCCTACACCTTCTGACGTTGACACAACTCCACAACCTTATGAAACTTTTACTTACAACGTTTTACAAATGATGAAAGGACCTTCTGAAGGAGAAAGTGGTGTAATGAGATATAATTTAGACAACGCTATAAACACTGACATGGCTCAACAAATAATGAAATCTGAAGGTTTAATTACCTTTACATATGATGAAGCTGTTGCAGATTTAAAAAACAAAGATGCGTCAGCAGCTGAAACATTTGAAAATGATCCTAATAGATATTCTTTATATTATAAAGATGACAAGGGTATTATAAAGCCTATGGTTGCTTATGATGGAACAGGAAGAGGTTTATTAAAAGCTTATAGCAAAACATTACCTATAAGTCAACAAAATCAATTCAATAAAGCTTTTGAAAAAGCTAACTCTTTGTACTCAAAACAACAAAGTGATAAAAATAAAAATAAAGGAGCTTCAAGGTTTAATACACAAAGTTAAAATTTAATTTATGAATGAAGAAGCATTAAAATATTCTTATGAACTTTTTGTTCAAGATGGATATGATGGAACTTTTGATGATTACAAAAAGCTAATGAATAACAACAACGAGGCTTTTGAATACTCGTACGATTTATTTAAAAACGATGGATATAATGGTGATCTTAATAAGTTTTCAGAATTACTTAACGTGGGAAAGACACCGGCTGTTGTAGAAGAGGTTGCGACTGTAACAGCAGAAGACAATCAAGCAACAGTTACGGATTCAGTATCGGTAGATGGTTCTTCGGAATCATTAGAAGTTAAAGAAGAAGTAAAAGAGCCTTCTTTGGGTGATCAAATTAGATATACAATGGAAAGTATAGCTAATACTAATTTACCAGGGGCTCAAGGTGCTGGTTTTTTAACAGATAAAATTGGTAAAATTATTAATTGGAGTGGTTTTCTTAGCGATATAACTGTAGAGAATAAAAAAGCTATAATAGACGTTGCCACAGGCGCTGGATTAGATTTTTATGAACCAAATTTAACTAGTAAAGAAAAAATATTTTTACAAGACGGATTAATGAACTTTTTAAACAACGCTCCATTTATTGGTGGTTTTTTAGAACAGGAGAAAATGTTTAATGCTGTTGAAGAGTTTGGAACTGATTTACAAACAAAAGGTGGTGATTATGATAAAAGTATTTTAGAAAACTTAGGTGAGGGAAATATTGGGGTTGCTTTAGATAAAACAATAGGTGGTGTAATTGATTCAACACCTTCTGTTGCGATGGCTTTTATGGGGCCTGCTGGTTTAATAGCCATTGGAGCTTCATCAGCTGGTAATCATTATGAAGAACTAAGCGATGCTAGTCCAGAAGATAGAGGTTGGACAATGTATGGCACTTCTTTACTTCAAGCTGGTGTAGAAGTAGCGTCTGAATTTGTAACTAGAGGTTTAGCTAAAGGTTTAATAAAAAGTTTTAAAGAGCCAACAGAAGAAGCGGCTAAAGGATTAATAAGAATTATAGGTGAATCTGCATTTTATGAAGGTGCTTCTGAAGTTGCTTCTCAAGAATTAAACAATGCTATTGATTATATATTTACAGAAGGAAAAATAAATAAATTTTATAAAGAAAACGGTGAGTTTGATTACCAAGGCGTAACACAAAGAGTTTTTGATACGTTTTTAATATCTTCTATTATAGGTGGTGGTTTAGGTGCTGGAACTGGTGTAAACAACAGAACAAGAAAATTAATGCACGATAGATTAATGAGTCCTAGTTTACAGCAAGAAAATTTAGATGCTATGGAGCAAATAAATAAACTTACTTTAGACAATAAAGATTTAAACAACAAAACTATAAATGAAAATATAGAAAATTTAAATAAAAAAATAAGTAACAACAAAGCTTATAATGGTATTATTATTGATAGCATGGACGCTGACACACAGGTTAAAATGGCTGAAAATGTTAGCGCTGTATCAGAAGCTAGAATAGATTTAAAAAATAATTTTACCACTTATGATGACAATCAGAAAAAAGCTTTAGAAAATGTTATTAAACAAAAGTCTGACGAAAACAATAGAATATGGAATGATAGTGCTCAAGCTTGGAAACAAGGTCAAATTGATAAAATCAAACAAGATATTGATAAACAAGTTGCTGCTGTTGAAAACATAGACGGTATTAACGCATTAGTAATAAAAAATGACACTGATCTTAACAAGGCTAAACAAAGATTAATTGATTTAGAAAAACAAGGAAGATTAGGTGGAAATAAAACCGCTGAAAGCGTTTTAGAAGAAATAAAAAAAGATAAAGGAAAAAACTTACAATATTTTGACAATAATAGATTAGTTACAGAAGTTTTTATTAATCAACAAAAAGCTGTAGATAATTTTGATAAAGCCGTTGGTAGTCATGAAATATTACATAGTGTTTTAGGTAACGCGATTGGCGTGCAGCCTAAATTGTTTAAAAATGGCTATGATGGTTTAAGAAAATACTTAAATAAAAATAATTCTGAATTAGTAAATAAAATTGACGAAGATTTAAAAAACAAAGGTTATACTAAAATACAACAATACGAAGAATTTTTTAATGCTGTTAGTGACAAAATGGTAAAAGGTGAAATATCTTATGAAAAAACATTAGGAGACACTTTACTTCAGTTTTTTAACAAAATGTTAAAACCTGTTTTTGGTGATAATACATTTAAAAATGGTAGACAAGCTTTTAATTTTTTACAAGATTTTAGTAAATCAATGGATAAAGGATCTTTATCTAATGCCGCTAGAGGTTATTTACAAGGTAAAGCTATCGGCGAAGGATCAGCAATAAAATCTTCAAGAGCTTTAACTGAATCAGGTTTTGATCCTGTTGCTAATAAAGAAAAAATAGACAATTTATTAAAAGAAAATTTAGAAACATTTAATAAAGGTGGTGAAGCGAAAGGTAGGTTAACACAACAGATAGCAAAAGAGTATGCGCCACTAATGACGTATTACGCTACAAGATCACAGCCAAAAACTGGTAAATCTGCATTTTCTACATTAGATGGTTTTAACATGCAAGATTACTTAATGTTCGCTGAAACAGAACTTGCATTACATATAGCTAATTTTAATCCAGAAGTTAATGATTCTTTAGACGGTTGGATAATGAGTCAAGCTTATAATAAATCTTTAAATGCTTTAAATGACTTAGGTCTTGATATACAGATAGATCAATCTTTATTAGACGAAGCTAATGCTATATTATCTACTGATCTTGATGCTGAAACAGTTATTGATAGACAACCGCAAGCGCCTAAAAGAAAACGTAGAAATTTAATTAAAGATATATTAAATGGTAAAGAATTAGAACCTTTAGTTAAAAATGTTATAGAAAAATCATTTGAAGAAAACATAGATTTAATAGGTACTACAGATTTTAGACCTAAAATGTTAGAAAGTTTTAACACAAAACTAGGTCCTGAATTAAAAAAAATATTAAATACAACACCTAAATTTGAAAATTTTATTAGAACAAATTTTGATTATATATATAAAGCTTTACCTCAGTCTATTATAAATAAACGTTATAAAGAATTTGCAGAGCAAAAACTTAACGAAGATGGTACGCCTTATAGGCAAACGGTAGATGAAGTCAGAGGTTATAATAATATGGTTGAAAATGGTTTTATTGAAGGTAAGCTTATATCTGATGTAAAATCTGGTCCACCTAAGTTTATTAAAAAGAAAATAACAAAAAGAGAGTTTGCAGAATATTTTGTAGGCAAAGATATTGCGCCAAGTAAAAGAGGTACTAGAAAAACATCATTACTAGGTAGCGTTGCAGAAATATTAGCTGATGATTTAACTTTTAAAACGTTAAGTGATCCAGCTTTAATATATAAATATCAAGAAGGCAGACAGGAATCCGTAAATAACATTATAGATAAAATTAAGAAAGATTTTGGTAAAGACGCAGAACAAGATATAATAATAAAATCTTCTTTATCTTTACCGGCTCAAGTAAATGAATTAAACAACTTTAGTGAATACGTTAGAAATGAAGCTTATGTTGGTAAAAATATAAATACTATTATAGAAGATTATACTAAAGATCAACCAGAAGATGTAAAAGATTTTTTAAAACCTATAATAACAAAAACAAAAGAAAATTGGAAAATATCTGGTCTTGATGTTTCAGCTAAAGAATTAAAAGCTATTAAAGATTTAGAAGATTTAACACCTGAAGGTGTTGATGTTGATTTTAAAGCTTATAAAAACATGAATCAATTTGTAAATCAAGAAAATATTGAATTACCTGATTTAATGACAGAAAATGGCGAAAGTCAATACTTTGGTTTTATGCAAGATTTTACCAACACTTTAGATCCTAGATTTGTTAATTTATCTATTTTTGGTAGTACTTTTGGAGCAGGAACAATTCCAACTTTTAGTTCTCCAAGAGATGGTAAAAAAGCTAGAGGTATAACTATAGAAATGTTAAGAAAAAACTTTGTTTTAAATAACAAGATAAAAGATATAAATTTTAACCCCAAAGATGCTACTGCATTTTCTGCGTCTACTTTAAACAGTGTTGAAAAATTGATTGTTGAAGCTAATAACCCTCAAACAGATCAAGCTCAAAAAGAATTAGCTAATAAAATTAATAAATTTATTAAACCTGAAAAACGAAAAGCTATACAAGCGGCAAGAGATTATTTTTATAACAAACTAAATGATTATTATCAAAACTCTCCTAACAAAACTTTAGCAGCCTCTAACATAGCTAGGTTGTTACAATTACAGAGCAGTTTAAGTTCTGGTATACCTAGACAAGGCGCTGTTGTTACATCTGTTTCGTTAACACCTGGATACAATAAAGTTGTTAAAGGAATGTTTGATTTATTTCAAAGAGAACATAATATACAAAATTTAAATTTTAACATTAACATTTTAAAAAGTATTATAGGAAATAATTTTAATGATTTATATCCTTTGTATTCGGCTAAATATACTCAAACAATATTAGATAGTGATGTTAAGATCGCTTTAGACGAAGGTATGATAACAGAAGATTTAATAAAAAAATATCCTGAATTTAAAGCTGAAGACACTGGTAAAACCACTTTTACAGAAGGTTTTGAAATAGGTATGCCTTCTGAGTCAATGCAAATACTTGCTGGCGTTCCTGCTTCTTCTATATTAGATTTAGAAACTGGATTAACTTTAGATAAAGTAATTCACAATAAAATAGCCAGCAAAAAAGCTTTAGATGCTTTAGATGCTTTTATTATAAATTTAAAACAAGATTTATTTGAACAGTCTAAAAAAGCTGCGGAAAATATTTTTAACAATAAAAATAAAATCGATTTGTTTAACAATCCTGATAACGTGCAGGTTTTTGATGAAATTATAATTAAATCATCAAAAGGTGAAGATGTAAAAGATATAATGGACTGGTTGTCTCTTAGGTTAGACAATAAACAAAATTTTAAAAATTTAAGAAAATACAACGAAGCCATAATAAAAGATTCTAGACAACCTGTAAATAAAGAACAAACTACAGATCAAATGCTTAATGACATGAGAAATCTTGACAAACAAGCTGAAGATGCTAGAATTAAAGAAAGTAACGATACAGATTTAAATAAGGAGTTTAATGAAATATTAGAAACAACTACAGGTATTGGTAAAGAAAAACAATATGGTAAAGCGAAAGCTGAAGTTGCAGGTCAAGGTAAGGGTAGGTTTGATTTTATAGGTATACCACCATCTGCTCAAGATTTCGTTGGTTTGATGTATAAATTTATTGGTAAAGGCAAAGTTGGTGATAATCAATTAAAGTGGATTAAGAAAAATTTAACAGATCCTTTTGCTAGAGCTCAAATTGATATATCAAACGCTAGGGTTGCAATGGCTAATGATTTTAAAGAATTAAAAAAGATTTTAAAAATTAGTCCTAAAGATTTAAATAAAAAAATACCTGGAGAACCTTTTACAATAGGTCAAGCTATTAGAGTTTATACATGGACAAAACAAGGTATGAATGTTCCTGGTTTATCTAAAACTGATTTAAAAGAATTGAATGAATTTGTAGAATCTGATTCTAATTTAGTTAATTTTGCAGATCAATTAATAAAAATAAATAAAAGTGAAGGGTATCCAAAACCAGACGACAATTGGTTAGGTGGAACTATTACTACAGATCTTTTAACTAGTTTAAATACGGTTGTAAGAGCTAAATATTTAAAACAATGGCAAGCTAATGTTGATCAAATTTTTTCTGAACCTAATTTAAACAAGCTTGAGGCTGCTTACGGCAAAGGTTATAGATCTGCTTTAGAAAACATAATTGGCCGTATGAAAACTGGTAGCAACAGAGGTTTTAAAGGTGATACATTGACTGGTAGGTTTATTGATTGGATTAATAACTCTGTTGGGGCTATTATGTTTTTTAACATGAGATCAGCCGTCTTACAAACTATATCATCTATTAACTTTGTAAACTTTACAGATAACAATCCTTTAAAAGCCGCTATGGCTTTTGGTAATCAACCACAATATTGGGATGATGTTATGTTTTTAATGAACTCTGATTATTTAGTTGAAAGACGTAATGGTTTAAAAATAAATGTAAGTGAAGCTGATATAGCAGAAATTTCAGCTACTTCTAAAAATAAAGCAAAAGCATTTGTAAGTAAAATATTAAAGCTTGGTTTTTTGCCTACACAAATAGCAGATAGTTTTGCTATTGCATCTGGTGGTGCTACATTTTATAGAAATAGGGTTAACTCTTTGTTGAAAGAAGGAATGTCTAAAAAAGATGCTGAAACCCAAGCGTTTCAAGACTTTAGAGAAATATCTGAAGAATCACAACAATCAAGTAGACCAGATAGAATAAGCGCTCAACAAGCTGGTCCATTAGGTCGTATTATATTAGCTTTTGCAAACACACCAGCACAATATGCTAGATTAATTCAAAAAGCCGCTAGTGATCTTAAAAATGGCCGAGGAGATGCTAAAACAAATGTTTCAAAGATATTGTACTACGGAATGATACAAAATATACTTTTTAACTCTTTGCAACAAGCTTTGTTTGCTTTAGCTTTTGACGATGAAGAGCCTAGTGAAGAAGCTAAAAATAAAAAATATGTAAGTATTATAAATGGTATGGCTGATTCTTTATTAAGAGGTATGGGTTTTGCTGGAGCTGCAGTTTCTACGGTTAAAAACGCTATAATGAAAATAGCCGAAGGTAAAGAGGCTCAGGATTCGGCAACGGAACTTTTAGATATTTCACCTCCTATATCATCTAAAATAAGCAAATTAAGATCCGCTGGTAGAACTTGGGATTGGAATAAAAAAGAAATAAAAGAAAAAGGTTGGTCATTAGATAATCCCGCTTGGTTAGCAATAGGACAAGTTATTAGCGCTGCTACAAACGTGCCGGTTGATAGAGGTATTAGAAAACTAACAAATCTTAAAGATGCTGTTGATTCTGAAAATGAAGAATGGCAAAGAATTGCTAATGTGTTAGGTTGGCAAAAATGGGAACTTGAATGGCAAAAAGATAAACCTAAAAAATCAAAAATAAAAATATATTAATTATGTTAAAATCACCATTATTAAGAAAATTAACAGCTAGTTGCAAAGCGGCTGCTAAAAGAAAATTTGATGTATATCCATCAGCTTACGCTAACATGTGGGCTTCAAAACAACAAGGTAAAGGTAAGTGCTAATGCTTTATAATTCTCTTTTTAAAAAAAACGGACCAGCCAGATGTTGGAAAGGTTTTAAACCTGTTGAAGGCAAAGATGCTTATGAAAAAAATAGTTGCGCGCCTGCTAAAAAAAGCTGTGGACCTAAGAAAGGCACTAAAGGTGGTGGAACTAGAAAAGTATGTTTACCTAAAGCTAAAATAGCTAGTATGAGTAAATCTGAAAGACAAGCCGTTATAAGTGCTAAACAGTCTGCAGCTAGTAAAGGTAAATACAAAAGATCTAGTAAAAGCAATGTTAGTGGTACTGCTAGTAAAAATTTAAAAGATTGGGTTAAACAAGACTGGAGACAGGTTGGAGATCCAAGTAAAAAATGTGGAGAATAAAATAATTAAAATAAATTATGGATAAAAAAATTGTAGGATTAGCGGGTACATTATTGTTAGGCGTGACAGGTTGGTTAATATCAACTGTATATGTTATATCTATAGACACTCAGTTGATTAAAGAAAAAATGGATAAAGTTTACGCAGATGAATGCCCATATTGTGTTCATTCTGCTCACTCGTCAATATCTGA
>Ga0209603_1002235_pt1 | contig 18338 bp, 31 predicted proteins | sample COGITO_mtgs_1206_FD_184812 | JGI IMG/M metagenome (GOLD analysis project Ga0209603, IMG submission 184812) | Pelagic marine microbial communities from North Sea - COGITO_mtgs_120607 (SPAdes) (version 2) | ecosystem: Environmental > Aquatic > Marine > Epipelagic ... | reverse complement strand
CCAAAAGTCCGAAAAGAAAAAACGAACAGTTCTCTAGAAGTAGCTAGAAAGAATGACTACAAATGGCTACTAACTATGAGGATTAGTCTGAAGAAATTAGCGTTCGCTAATATTTAAATTTTTTTTAACCTAAGGGCATAAAGGAATGTCCATCGTTTTAATTCGACAGCAAGTTTATAAAGAGCTTGAATAATTTGTGTATCTAACTCCTAGGGTGTGGTGACTCTAGGAGTTTTTTGTGGTTGTTTAAAAAAGTATTATTTTAGTGTTCACCTTATTAGTTGTAAAACTCCTAAACCGTCAAACACTATATTATGAAAAATTCTATAAAAGCACTAATCCTGCTGCTCTTTACACTGATTTATACGAACGCATTATGCCAAACAGAAGCCACCACAAAAAATGGTGATAAAGTCATCTTGAATGATGATATGACTTGGCATTTTGCTGACAAAGCAAAACAACAGTCTGGAAATGCAGTTCAAGAGACTACAATACCAACTTTTGGTGATAAGAGTTTTATTTGGAAAAATGGGAAAGATGAATTTGTAACAGTGAAATTTATCACTGCTATTACAAGCGAAGATATTACAGCTGAAAAATTTAGATCAGTGGTGATGAACATCATGGTTAAAGCAAAATATCAATTAAAAAATAAGTTATCCTACATACCGAAGGAACTGTTTATGTATAAGAAGGATGATGGTACTTTTAGTGCTTCCGTCGATTACGTAGGGGCAAATTCTTATGGAGCTGAGGGTTTATTAAGAAGCTACTTTAGTTTTGACAGTGAAGGAAATATAGAATTCAAATTTACAAAAGATGCGTAATGAAAAATTTTAAATTATTGATATCCAGTCTTTGCCTAACAATCTTATTGATTTCGTGCGGAGACAATAAATCAAACAGTGATTCTGGTGATTCTTTGGTTAAGAAAAGGATAAAACAAAAAATTGAAGTAGCTGGAATGGGGATGCTTAAAGATATTAATATAGAAAGCATTGAAAAAGTTAATGATACCACTTACAAGGGAGTTCACAGCTTTGCTAATCCCATCCTTGACAATGAAGTTAGAATGACAAAAAATTACTTTTTTACTATAGATTTAGATAGTATCACAGGTGACGAGCAATTAAAAAGCGAAATGAAATCCGAAGGGGAATGGGTTGAAGTTAAATTTTAAATAAATAAAGCCATGAAAAAACTAATCTATATCATACTATTTCTTCCCCTAATCGCTTTGGGGCAGACTCTTAATGAGGATAAAACTAGTTATGCAGAAGTGGTTGAAGTGGATGCTACTAAGGCTGAAATACAACAACAATTGGTGGGTGCAATCGCTGTAATGTATAAGTCAGCACAAGATGTCATTCAGTTAAACACCGAGGACAAAATAATTGCGAAGGGTAATTTTGAGTTTAATATGAGGATAACAAAAACTCAGGTTACTCCTTACAGAATAAATAATACATTGACCTTGGGAATTAAGGATGAAAAGTACAGGATACAATTAAATCCAAACTCGATGTCTTATCAAGGTACAGAAATTCAAAAGATATATCCTATTTTTATGACTGATGATATATTACCCAAGCAAGAGTGGTATAAAATGAGTGTTAAAATGACCCAAGAAGGTTTGATGCGAGTAGGGCAATCGAAAGAAAAAGCAGAGAAGAGAGCAGTTAATTATGCAAGTAAAGAAGGGATATATGAAATCTATGTAGAAAACAAGAAAGAATGGGATAGATTAATCGTCAATATGTTTTCTGCTGTAAAAACAAATGCTACAGAGCCTGAAGAAGACGATTGGTGATTTAAGACCCAAATCTTTTAACTATGATAGGTTGAATTACTTTCCCACTCTTCTTCATCACTATCTTTTTATGATTTAAAATATTCCTCAAGCCCAACTGGCACAGCGTCTTGTCTAAAGTTCTCATTTTTATCCCAATTATAGGTACCCTGCTTTGACTCGATGAATTGTCTAGCGATCTTATTTGGGATTGTGTAAGTTCCTTTTGGATGATTCCCTTTTTTAGGGGTACATTCAATTACAAGATCAGCATTTGAGTTTGAAACAAGCCCATCATAGTCTGACTGGGTAACATAGAATCTGGTTGATTCACGAATAACTGCTTGCATATCTGGTTGTTTCTATTGGTTTAGTAATTTATCGAGGAGTTTTTGTTGCGTTTCCTTCAGCCCTTTAATCTCCTCTTTCATGCTTTCCTTATCATCATCTACATCGATACCGTGTAATTGAAACATTTCTCCTTTACCATCAAAAAGCCAATCATAGGAAACCCTAACGCTCTTACCATTTTGTTTTAAACCCATGCCAGGCTCATCACTAAAGTCATGTCCCAGCCTTTGAATAAAGTGGGTAGAAGGGCTTTGTCTTGCTAATTCAATTGAGACTATCATGCTCCTGGTAACATTCAACATCTTGGCAAAATCTTCTTGGGTACACTTAGAACCTCCGCTTAAGCCTTCTTGTGATTCTCTTATCGCTCTTATTCGTTGACAGATATCTATATTTACTTCTGTTGGAATTTTACCAGATCCAAAACTTTTCTCGTAGATACCTATTAGAATCTCCAAGAATGGTTTATTCTTCAACGCTTTATCGACAAGCTCTTGAGAAGCGTATACGCTATGCGGTTTTGTAGTGGTTTTATCCTTTCTTTTATACCACTCAGTACTATGAACGAAGCTGGCCTGTTCTGTATTTGACCATCTTTTGAACATCTCCCCCTTTCCATCTAGCATATAGCTTTTATCAATAAAGGGGAAGGCTTCTGCAAACTTGTTTAGCCAATCTATGGATATACTTCTACCCTTAATGAGTTTGCCCTCTTTGGATTTGTGGGGCATATGAGATGTGACACTAGAAACCCCTAGTCCCATGTGGAGGGAAATTATGATATCACTGGTCTTTAGTCTTGATTTAAAATCAGCAAGTCTATCATTAGTAGTCTCTTTTTCGATAGTTTTTGAGACATTCATTGGTGCTTCACTAGTCATCGTTTTTTTCATTATTTTCAAGTTCTATGGTAAAAGTATATACAATGTTGAAATATTACAAGTCAAATAGGGTATATCAACAAAAAAAAGGGAATTACCCCTTCTTTTTCTTTTTCTTGTCCTTACTCTTTTTCTTAATATTTTCAAGTTTTTCTTGATGCCTAGCAATCTCCTCGTTGTATTTTTCTTGAACCGTTTGGTCAAGGTTTCTAGCGTAATTCTCACTCACTGTTTTAACACTATCACCAAGCATTTCAGCAACAGTCTGAATAGAAAGTCCGTAGTGATTAAGCATTCTCATAGCGAAAGCGTGCCTAAACCCATGTGGTCTAAGTCTGTCTTCACAGCCAATTACAATGCTTAATACCTCTAGATATTTACGGTATTTTCTGTAAGCAGAGTTTTTGTCTAAGAAATCGTGATCATTGTTCTTAGCAACATATGGCTCCCAAGGTAGATTACCCTTCAATTCTTTGATCAGCTTTTTAACAATAGGGGATACAGGAATACGGTATAGCATTCTTGACTTCACTCTTCTATCGCTTAATATAGCTCCTTGCATAGTAATTTTAGTTTCAAAGACATTGGCTTTTCCAAATTCAATAAATGACAATCCTGTATTAGCTATAAACATTGTTAAAAGACCATAGATACGATATCTTTCTTTTCTGTCATTCCAATCTTCTTGAGTCTTTCTAGTCTTTAAATGCTCCTCTTCGTTTGTTTCTCTATATCCTAGAGGGCTATTCTCATCAATTTTATAGCTGGTAATTTTATTTCTTACTCTGTCGATTTCTTCAACATATTTCCAATCTATAGCCTTTGCAATAGCTTTGTCAATACGATCTTGCTTATCTTCTTGCTTTTGCATTCCAGTGAAGAGGTTTGGTACAAGATTCGTATTTTGATCTTCATGGATATCATAATAAATCTTGTAGAGTGCTGCCAAGTTTCCAATAATGAGATTAGCAGTTCCTCTTGCTCCATTATCTAGCATCCAATTATAGTAATTTTTGACTCTTAGTTTAGTCATTCTATTTGGGTGATCCCTGAGTAATGACCAGTCTTTAGTGGGTGTGGTAATTAAATACTTTTCCAACTTAATTATGGCACTCCGATGACTCCTTAAGGTGGCACTTTTGACATCATATGACTTCTGTGTATATCCAAACTCTAGGGCTGTCAATACCGTCATAAAAATCTTCTCTTCATCTTCTCCAAGATAGGCTCGTTTGATTTCTTCCGCAGTCCTATATGAGCTGGAATTTATGGTCTTAAAGTCATTTCTAATTACCGCTAATTTAAAGTTTTGATCTTCAAATTTTTTGCCCATAAATCCTCCCGATTCCCATTGCTTTTCTGGGTCATCACAAACCAATCCTGTGGACAGTTTTGTGGAGGTTCCTCGATATGATATGGTAGCGTATATGGTCGCAGTTTTTATATCTTTTTTCTTGGATCTATTTTTAGGATAGAATCGGACATTCACGGGATATTCATTAAATTTTCTCATCACTTTGTCATTTTTTTAAGGTTAAAAAAAAATTAGACATGAAAAAAGGAATGAAAAAAGGAGTGATAGGAGAGTACCAAAAGAGTACCAGTGTACCAGAATCGTACCAAGACTTTCTTGATACTCTCACATTTTTCAACAGTATTCCATGCATAATTTGTAGTATTCACATACAAATATAGACATTAATGTGTGAATACTACAAAACAATGTGATTAAATTCTTTTAATTTACAAAGTATCCCAACAATAATGTGCCTTCTATTAGCTCCAAGTGGACTTTTCTTGCTTTAATTTAGAACAGCGTACCAAAAAAGTACCAAACTGTCTGTTTTGAAAGCAACACAAGATTGTTCTTATCTTATCCAGCCCTTTGAACCTCCTCGAAGATAGAAATATTTTCATTCTCAGAAAAAACCTCCTCATGTTTTTTCATCGGTGATTTTTTGGTTGAAGCATACCTAGATTGTTTCTGAGATGAAATCCAATCCTTGATATCACTAGAGAAAACAAAAAGATAGTCGTAGTCATAACCCCTTTTTATGGAGGATACACTAGGTCTATCTTTCGGTTCTGATGCCTTCTTTTTGCGACACTTTACGGAGCAAAATAGCTTGGCTCCATTGATCACTTCAAACGTATTGTGACAAGAATCCAGGGCACACTTTTTTATCTTGATTACCTTGTTGTGGAGCTTGTAACATTGCCTGCTACAAAACATAATTCTCTTGTGCTCTTTTATCTTGTTTTCACAGTTAGAATACTTGCATTTCTTCATCCTCTTTTCTCGTGGTTTTGGTTGTTATGTAATTGGTTAAAATATTCATCAAAAGGTCTTTCATTTTAAGTCCCTTTTGATCGGCTAGGATCTTGAGTTCTTTGTGAATCAATAGATCCATGCCTATGGTTTTTTCGTCAAATCTCCGCTTCATCGTTTCCGCTTATTAAGGTGATTTTTACTCCGTACCATTTCCCCAGCTTTCGATCATTCTCAACGAGAAAATCTATGTAGTTCTTGTAGCGTGGATTCATTACATCCTGGATCTGCCATATACCATCCATGTCCCCAGCTCCCTCCACTCGGATGCATTCACCGAACCCCCAACCCTTTTTAAGTAGGTCAGGAGATACGGCTACCCATCTATGCGATTCAGGACATAGCCCATTTATGATGGCACCACTAGCGGTTACCAGTGGGCTATCATCAGTCTGTTCTGGTAACGCATTGTACAATGTCGCTACCACGATTGTTATCAATAATGATTTCATAGTTCTACTATTTCTTTTTTGACTTCTTTCTCGGTCATGGCTTTAAAATTTATCTTCCTCTAGATGGTGGTTCAGGTTTGCAAGGGTTTTGCTCCAGGTTTCTTTGAGCCTGGTAAATTCTTCCCTGGTGGGGGATGGTCTTACCATGCCCATACCTTTTTCCGTTAAATCATCATTGTAGAGCTTAAGCCAGTGATAGCCTAAGTAGTCCGCTTTGAGTTTTGTTTGTGTCCAGGCTTTACCGCTTGGATCTAGTATAAAATATCTCATTAGTTTGTTAAGTTTTCAGGTAGTTCGACCATTTTTAAAAATTCGAGATCCGATAGAGAATGATTCTTCTTTACTTGAAAAAATCTTTCTGTCCATAGGTCGACCGCTTCTCTTTTCAGTCGGTCGTACCTATCTATCCTTTGAGATAGCATTTCAAACTCTCGTTTTATTTTTCTTTCTTCAATTCCTTGGAGTGATTCCAAACTGGGTATTTCATTCATTAGTTTCTAGTTTAAAAGATTGTTTAAGTATTAGCGTAAAGTAGTTTATTGACATTATATAGCCCGAAAATAGTGACCGTCTTGCTCGTAATAATCATACATGAGCTCACGTGCTGCCTGCTTCCAATCTATACAAGTATAAGGCCAGGAGGTCTTCTCCTCTAGTTGTCCGCATTGGTCTGCCATATCATAGGCAAAATCTTCATCGTTGGAAAATTCTCCGCTATAGCTTTCTTCCAGGGCATCAAAAAATTCGTTTACATCTTCTACCTTATAATTGCCTAATTTGGTGAAGGCTTCGACAATCTCTAGGTCATAACCACAAGAAGACGCACGCTCGAAATACTCAAATAATGGCTCAAAATCCATGCATTCATCATAAAATGCTGCTGGGAATCCTTCAAAATCTGTGATCATAATTTCTTCACGTATGCTACCAAACCCTAGAGGGCTTTTCTTGTCGGCTTCTTTGAAGTGCTTAGCTATGTAAGCGTTGAGCTCGTCAGCATCGTTGAACTGGTCCAGGCTTACCCAGTGTCCAAACTCGAATTGGCTACCGTCATTATAAGATGCATAATCAGTTAAAAAAATTGCTGCATCTTCGGGAATTGCACTGTTTGTGCGTGTTTTTGGGGTTGTTTTTACTAGTGTTTCCATATCAAAAAATATTTAGTTTTAAATAATTACATCACAAAGATACGAATAGATTTGTAATATCCTAACATCTTTTTAATATTTCTTTTGATCCACTCTTAAAGCTCCTTCAAAATCGTTGATTTGAGACTGTGAGCGGTGATAATTGGGGTAAAAAAAAATTGATGTTTATTTTTGAGGGGTTCGGATCCTGGGGTAATTGCTCCAGGTGTCGAGTCCTGGACTTTACCAGCTCCAGACTTTTTAAGTATTGCCAAAACGCAGGGCTTGAAATTTTTATTAATCGACTCTTTCAGGTGTCAAGTACAAAATCTTTTGATTTAAAGAGTTTTTTATTCTTTGAGGATGTTCTAAGCCTATTTTTGATGGATAGCGTACCAAATAAGGTGCCAATAAGAAAGAACCAGGAGCCAAAAAGCCATTTGACAATCGAAATCCGAACGTACCCCATTTCCAGTCCGCAATCCGCACATCGAGGTCAGCGGTCAATCGTCAGATAACCCCATAGTCTTAACGCTACAAACTTCCATTCATCGCTGAGCAGAAGTACAATAAAGCCATCAAAACATTTCTAAAAGAACTCAAGTTTGATCGGATCATTGAAAGCGAAAACGTTGCTCCCTTACATGAGGTATGTACCTCCCATACCGCTAGGAAAACTTTTCATTCCTATGCTATCAATACATTACATCTGAGTGCCACCGAAGTATCCAAGATCACAGGCACTTCTCCTGAGACAATAAATAAGCATTATGCAGGAGCAGATATTGAGGAGATTGCGAAAAAGATGAGGGGGTGAGTTCTAATCAATCTAAACTCCAAAAACTCAAATATCTACCATCATAATAAATCTTTAATAATTTCACTATCTGATAAAATACCTGAAAATCCTGTTCCACCATCATCATAAGTGACTTCCACTTTACCATCAATTCCACCTTCAAACCACCATGTATCAGAAAACATTTCCCCTTCATATCCATAACCCTCACCATCTTTCACAAATTCTTTACCCTTTAATATTTCGTCATATTCAGAAATAGTAAGAATAACTGACTTCCAATCATCTGGCCAATACACACTAAGTTGTATACTTTTCATATTTTAATTAAATATTTGCTTTAGCTAATTATTACCTCATTGACTTTGTCATACTTTCTATAAACGCAACTTCCTCTTCACTCAAATTCATCTTTTTTTTTAAAAAAAAAGTAACAGATCAACAACACAATACAAAGACTTACACCTTTTACTATTTTTCTTCTAGATACAACATTACTGCATTAATAAATCGAAAGGAATAGAAAGAGTGTAGTAGCCCTCTTGAATTAAATTTATCAAAAATTGCCTTCCCGTAATCCTTATGTACAGCCTTATCCACCTCAATCAAGAAATCTTTCCAATGTTCTTTTTTAGGATACCGATGTAAATATTCAAATCTGTCTGAATTAAGATTACTTGAGAGTCCTCCAATATTTAAAAAAATATCCGATAGCATTTCAGATAAGCCACTTTCAGTTACATATTTTTCTTTTCTTTTTGTTGAATTACGCTCATTTACGTAAAAAACAAAATTGTGAACCAACCAAATCCATTTCTTTGTATTTTCATCTAATGAATAATTTTCATCGTGAATTCGATTTGATATTTCTTTCGAAAGTGGCCACAAATCAGGATTAGAATTAAAATGAGTTGGATTCGGAATTGAATTGATAACATCCGCCATATAAGTAGGTAAAATATTTGATAGTATGACTGAATTGCTAAAAGACAGGCCGTCGGGTGAATATTTCCAAAAATTATGATGAGTGAAGGCTAAACTGAGTACCTCCTGAAATTCTATTATCTCATTTTTAACAAGAATATTACCTATGGAGCCAATAAGCTTCTCAAATCTTAAATTTTTGAAATACTCCTTAAATGACTGCGGTATTTCAAGATAATTGTTTGTTTCGGACTCAAACCTAATTTTGACAAAATCAAGAGAGGGCTCCTCAATTTTTTCACTTGTTGATGAGGAGCAAAAGTAAAACTCTCTGAAAATAAGAATTGCAACCTCTTTAGAATTTTCCTCTAACTGAATATTAGTATTAGCTTTAGCCTCATCTGTAAAAAATGGTAAAAGAGGTTCAATTATAGAATCATCTTGATTGATAAAACTTAAAACTGATGGGATAATAGAAGTAAAGTACCAAAATCCTATTGTCTCGGCTTGAGACGCTAGTCCAAGGCTTTTATTGTTTTCAAGAAATTCTTTCATTTATTTTAACAATTTACAGATCACTAATTTGCATTCCAAAAGCTTGGATCATTATGTATTCTATCTATTTGATCAAATAAAGCATGCTCAACATCAAAATCAATTACAGGATATTCAACAACAAGTTCAGCCCTGTTATTACTGCATAATCTATAATAAATCTCATTTTTCTTGATTATTTCCAATTTGAACCAATCACCGTTATCCCAATTTTCAGTATCCTTCGATATCTGATCCCCATCTTTAATGAGTTCTTTAAGAATCTCAGCTTCTTGGCCAACGAGTCTTTTACTTTCTTCAATTTGCTGCCAAAATTTTCGAAAATTATATAACCTTTCATTCGCTGAAAGCAATCGGCTCTCTACAGAGTGCTTAAGGCAAAATACTTTAAATTCTTCACGATTATTTTTAGCAATTCCAAAATAAGAGGGATGAAAGTCAAGATTGTTTTTTATTAATTCATCTTGAAACAAACGAAAATCATTTTCATCAGAAATCCTCAAACTTACAAAAGCCATACCTTCTGGACTTAAACTACGCTTGATACATTTTAAAAAATTCTCAAGGAGAAAAGGAGACGTTCCAAATATAGATATAATCAAGTCAAACTTATTAGATACCTTAAAATGCCCATAATCTTCATGAATGATTTGTATGGACTTCTCATTTGATTTCCAATATTTATACTTATCGACAACTGTTATTTTAGAATTCCATTTAAAGGTTTTTGATAAATAATCAGCAGCCCAGCCATCTGCACCACCCAGGTCTAAAATATTTTTGACTTTCATGGTAGACTTTCTAAACAAAGATTCAATCACTTTTAATATGGCTATGCTAGCTGTTATCTGAGAACTTAATATAATTTTATATAGCTTGACATCTTCACCAATAAACTGTTCCATAGGTTCTTCTGGAGAGACTCTATACTCCAAAACCCCATCTTGCATATCCTCTCTGAGTTTGCAAATATTTTCATATCTTTCCTCTGACAAATACTTTATCAGCTTCCGCTCATAGAGATCCAAATCTTTAGACAATTCTAAGTGGTATCCGTACTTTTTTAAATGTGTTTTGATATTCATCTAAGCTTCAATAACACTAGGTATTCTCAATAAATTCTGTAAAAACTAATACAACTGATTCAGGAAAATCATCAATGTCATCCAGTATATCAGAAGATACTAGCATGACCCCTGTAAATGGACAGAAAATAGGCTGATATTCATGACGATTTTCTTTAGATATATCCAAAACTATTTTTTGTACTTTTTCCATATTTATAACGATTTAATTATTCAATCTATTTTCATGACTATAGCATTTTACACATCACCCCACCTCCAACAACTCCTTCATAATTCCCTTCATCTGAAGTGACAGATCCACCAGCTTGTTCTTGCGCTTCAGTTCCCCTATATGCCCCCACACTCCAGCTTTAAATATGGGATTCAATAAGATCCAATAAACGCTATAAAATGCCATTGCAAAGCCGAGGGTACCTCCTACATCCTCTGCCCTAGAATTTCCTAAATAAAGCCCTAGAAAGAAATATCCAACATACACATAAGATTGCCACCGCTTCGGAAATAGAAATACGGCATCTAGGCTAAAGAACATGAGTAAAAACCCTATTAAGGTCTGCTTACCCATCACCGAGTGTCTGACCATAGCCTCTGTTTTTAGAGACTCATCTAGGGCTTGTAAGAACTCGTAGAGATCCTTTTGTTTCTCTTCTATGACTACAGCTTTCTTTTCATCTCCGAGCTCTATAAGGGCTTGCTGCACCTTCTTTAAGCCACTCAAAGTATCTCTGTATTTTTGAACCAGATACACCAGTTCAGTTAGGTCTATCGATCCATCGCTTTGTGCCTCCTCTGCGAGTTCAAAATAAGCATTGAAGATGTTCTGACCTTGGTTGAAGGTAGCGGTAGCTCCTTTGATAGAGAACTTCTGAAGGTATTCATCTAATTTGTTTTCATAGATCCTTCCACGCTTGCGAGTAATGTCGGTCTGACCTCCTCGCACCATCCGAACAGGGGTCGAATGAGAATCTCCTAGAAGGTTATTGGAAATGGACTTTCCATAATTTCTTCCAATTTCTCTGACAATTGAATTGGTAAAGGTTGAAGCTAATCCCATAAGGCATTGTTTTTAATGAATATGAGTGGCTTAGATTATAATCAACAAACAAGATATGAAATCTTTAGTGTTTTTAGAAATCTCATGAGCATAAGCCTTCGGGGTTATATTGAGTTATCAGTGCGTATGATGAGTGGGAAACCTACCATATACTATGGGGTAGGTAATGAATACAAAATCAAAATAGGTTTTAATCTAATAACTATTTTCTAACAAATTAATCTGCGCTTCGAGCCGAGCGGTGATATGTCATAATAACCCCATAGTCTTAATGCTATAGAATTTTGGTTTAAACATCATTCTCAGCCAGCTTCTTCAGAGTATCCACCAGATTATGGTAATCCTCATTTGAGTCATATTTCACATTCTCCTGAACATAGGCTTCAATTTTAGAAATAAATGCCTTGTGTCCCTCAAAGGAGTCATCCGAGTTGGCAATCCTCCGAAACTTCTCAACCACGGTATCTGAAAAATATTTCCGATAATGGTTGAGTAGTTGCGAGTCACCTTCTTGAAACTTAGGTGTATTGTTGGAACTGTCCATAACTATACAAAGTTTACGTTTCTGGTTGAAATAATTCGAGAATATTGGGATTTTTTTTTGCACAAGTTTCCCCAAGGAATTTGAAGAAGACTTTAGTAATTATTTTTCTTAATCTTACTAAGATGAAGTGCTTTAGCAAGTCTTGGAAACAGATCCAATGCACGCTTAAAGGTTTGGATGTTCCTCATCTTCAATTCAAATGGATCTGAATCTTCGTCTTGCCAAGAGACTGTAATTACAGCATTCCCAACTTCAATGGGGTTGTGATACGTTATCCTCTTTACAAGCGTAAAGGATTCCAATAATATTTGCATATCGTCATTGGCTTCCTGTGGATCCTCATCATCTATTTGAACCCATTTGTTTTGGTTTTCTACAAATACTCTCAAATAGTGGAACACATTGGATGATCGTCTACTTTTAGACTTGATCTTGTAATAACCAGGATCTAGGTTCATCATGATTGCTCTTTCTTATTAGCGGAAACAATCTTCATTTCCCCCTTTACCATTCTCAGGTGGATCATCTCTTTTTCAAACTCTTCGACAATCATTCTATTCTTATTTTTGAATAGTCTCTTGGCTTGATGCTTTTTCTTTTCAAGGATCTCATCCAGAAATTCATCAATAGTTTTTTCTGGTTTCTTTTCTATGGTTATAGAAGGGGTATTTACAGCATCAGCGAAGTCTGAGTAGAGCATTTTGAGCATATCTTCATAGCGTTCCAATTGGGTATCGGTTTCCGCTTCTGTAAGCATTGCTAATCTTGTGGCTTCTCTCTCTGGGATGCTGTGATTGTTGATGAGATAGGATAGCCCAGCTTCGTACTTATCAATGGGTAAATCATCGTAGAAATACTTTTTACGCTGTTTAAGCTCATCAATGTGGAGTTGGTAGCACGTGACATAGTCTTTGTGCTTTTGGATCTTATTAGTTTCTTTATTTGTCATCGGTTGTCAATTTTAATTTCGGTAAATATATAGATTTTAAAAGTACAATTACTAATAATATTAGTAAAATATACTAACTTTTTTAGTAGGTTATTAAGAGGCTATTTTAAGGGCTTCTCGCAGCACTTCAGGCTTACTATTCTCGTATAGTTCCTGAACCTCTTTCGTGTTCCCAAGTCTCTTCATTTCGTCCTGGATAGCCTCCTCTGAGGTAAGTCCATTAAGCCATTTGCTGTGGTCTTCGCTTCTTGAGTAGAACCAATCGTGTTTCTTAAGTAGGTTGTTTAGAGTTTCCATTTTATTGTTGTTTAGAGTTAAAAAATTATTGATTCAGTTTCAGTCCCAGCCTATGTTCATTCGCATCTCTGGGAGATCCATTTCCATTATCTCTGTCTTGCTGTAACCAGCAGCTAGTAGTAATTCTTCTATATAGTCTTGTATGTCCATTTTTAAGTTGTTTAAGTGGTTTCTTATATTATCAAAAGCAATGATTATTAAGTTTGTGTCTTTATTATCCATTTGCTCTCGTATTTGGTTTGTAAATCCATAGATATTATCTGCTCATTCTATTATTCTAATTGTACGCTCAATACGAACGGTATGATTTGTACATGAACGGTCGTATTATTATACAGAAATTCGCATGAGTCATTTAAAGAGGTGAATAATTATCTTAATAAATCCCCATATACCTAATCCCCACAGACCAATTGTAAATAGTACTCCAACCCATCCCATTGTGATAAAGAGAATTTTGTCAAGCAGAGGATATTTAGTTAAATCATTTCCTGTATTATTAATGCGCTTGTAGAACCAGTAAAATCCACCAATGCCTCCCACTATAGTTAAAAGCACTAACCATCCCTGATACCATGGCTGTGGCTCAACTTTTCTAATGAGTTCACACGCACCATTAGGATGCTGGTGAGGTCTATTTCCATGATGAAAATGATAACCACCTCTTTTACGGTCATGGTGTCCCCCTCTACTATCGGTTCCTCCTGGATGGCTATATGAGTTAAAGGAGCATATCATTATTAGAAATACTAATCCTATTATTTTGTTCAATTTTAGAGTTTCCATTATTTTCATTATTCAAGTTGTTATCTATATTATCCGATGGCTCTCGTATTTAGTTTGTAACAATTGGTTGAAATTGGGACAAACGGTATATTATTGATTTGAAAGGCTGCATTATTATACAGAAATTCGCAAATATTATCTCAAACCTCAATTATTTAATAGGTGAGCTGTCTATACTATCACTACCAAAAATTATTTGTGATGTAGTTACCTAAACTATCCAGTCAAGAAATTATTTATTCCGGACACTTTGGTTATCACAACTCAGTCGTATCCTGTTGGCAAATCAATTGTGAACCCTTTCAAACTCACTTTCAATAACTCCAAAGATTTCATCAACCCTGAGGAGTTGGTACTCCTTATCATCAACGATAACTTGAACTCCAGCCGAAGGAGCGTATACCACAACATCTTTTAGGTAGATTGGTACTTCCGTATTGGTGGCAACCACGGTTCCCTTATGATTTTGTTGGAGGTTATCTATCCTTATTATTCCATTCACTTCCGTTTCAAAAGGATGGACATCAATGAGGATCTTTTCTCCAATAGGTTTAAAATTGACGATAGACTTTTCCATATCACAAATCTAGTAAATTGTAGTATCATAACAAAGAGAATCGGACTAAATAGTTTTTAAACGTAGAATCCAAGTAATTTCTATTTTGTTTTGTGGTTATACTGCAAATTACTTATATTTGTAGGAGAGGAAATACTCTTCTCTACTAGTGACATCTAACTAATGACTTTGACTAATAAAAATACAATGAAGGATTGTCGTTACCTCAGAAGCAACTTGCGCACTAGATACCAGCGTTTGGATCAGACACAATATTTTATTTTTTAGGTTTAAAACCAGGGGGGGGGACATAGGAACTCAACGAGTTCAGAACTCAACTAGCATAGAACTAACACCAAGGAACTAGCAAGCAAGGAACTAGCAACTAAGGAACTAGCAAGCAAGGAACTAGCAAGCAAGGAACTTCAAACCAATGACTGTGAACTCAACTAGCTATACTGATTACTTATAAGTAGTTTTTCTATAAAAAAGAACTACAACCTAAGGAACACAAAAGTGGATTTAACAATAACTTATAAATTCTATCTAAATAAAAAGACAGTTATGAAGTATAGCTGTATAGCCAATTAGTTACTAGTAATTATTCTATAGTCTAAAACAATAAAGCGTAGATAATACAACCAATTAGTTTAAGCGTAGATGATAGAACTAATTAGTTTAAGCGTAGATAGTAACAACCTATGATGAACACCAATTACTAACAACTCTTATAGTTATACCCTATATGTGGTGCAAAAAAATATTATGGAAGATAATTACCTACAGGAAAAGCTAAAAAGCATAGAAGAGAACAACGAGAGGCACTTTGGTGATCCTTTCTTTGATCTTCATTATCTAATGCAAGATTTCTACAGAAACTACTTCAGTGAAGAATCAATGAGTGATTACACTGTGGGGATTGGTATTCTAGTTAAACATCTTGATAGTCTAATGGCAAGCCTTGATGATATATCCTATGGCTATACTGAGGCAGAGGCTGATTACCACAAGTGGAGGGTTAATTCATTTGAAAGGGTACTGTATAAGGCTCTATCAAAGGAGGCAAACGTAATCGCTAAGATGATCATCCAAATGATCCACGAGTATGAGCAATTGAGTGAACAGGGGGTGGATTACGATGGTATGTTGGAGTTAAAAAAGATGTACCGAGGAATCGTTAAGAGGGTATACACATCCAGTAGACGAGTATGCGAATATCATCTAGAAAACTTGTGGTAGAAATGTCTAATTACTACATCTAAGTTCGCTTAATTTAACTACTCTTCTTCGTAATTTTATAGTATGAAAAATAGCTACGTAAGCCCATACAATTATTTAACCGTAAAGGTGGATAGCTTGATGGAGGATCGAATTAAATCAACCTCATTAGATCTCAAAATAAGAACAGATATAAGGCCGACTCACCACACCAAAATCTATGGTGAGGTGATTGGACTACCTAGGGCATTTAGAGATGATGTGATGCCTGATGGGGACATCCTGTGGCATTCTGAGGGTATCGAAGACTTCTACAAGATTGGGGATAAGGTTTACTTTCATTACAACTGTGTTCTTGATAAGCAAAAGCAAATAGAGGATAATGTATTCTTTATTCCAGCAAGAAGAATCTTCCTAAAAGTACAATGTGATAACATCATTATGTCTCCAGGGTTCTCACTCGGTGATAAGATATACGATGACAATGTTGTCGAAATAGAGTTAGATGGGAAGAAGACTATGGCTCAAGTATCTGAAGCAACAGGTATTGTGATAGATATGTTTCCAAAGCCAATTGAAAAGAACCTCCTCATAAAGCATTCTAGCATCGGTAAGGAAAACGATAGGGTACTGATGTTGGATGACAATAATATGGAAATAGAGGTTGAGGATCAAACCTATTATCTATTAGAAAATAGAGACATAGTGGGAACGTATGGATGAGGAGCAAAACATAATAATTGGTCAGGTCATTAAGAATCTACAGGAGGTGAAATGGTATTGTGATGAGTGTGGAGAGGCTAATACCCTTATAGCCGATAGTGAGACAAACACGGAGACGGATTGCTGTCAGGATTGCTGTGAGAACAAAACAATTAATTGGAAATGATGAAGAAAGATATAGGAAGGCTCCGAATAATGGAGAAGCTATGCTCAGAAAAGGGATTAAATACGGTGTTGCTTGTATTAGCAAATGGAGAGGACTCATATTTCTCATCCGAGACAACAAGTTTCACCGCTATTGAGAATTTATTATTTGAGATGGCAAAGACTCCAGATTCAAGCGAGAAAGCCTCTGCTTATGTAAACACAAACATTAGACCCATAGAGGTAAGTGATTTGGATCAGTTAATAGCTGGAGGCATAACAAGGGTTATCACGAATGGAATTATTGGTGAGGGCTTAAAAGAATCGGCTAAAGAACTTGACATCGTAATGACTTCTGAAAAAGAGATTGTCGAGGTATGAATCTACTCATCATAGGTTACGCTCGGCACGGTAAAACAACGGCTGCCAAGATTCTCAAGCGAGAGATGGGATTTAGGTTTAAAGACTCATCTAAGGCAGCAGCAGAGATATTTTTATATGACAAACTAAAAGAGAAATATGGATACAAGGACTTTGAGGAGTGCTATGAAGACAGGGTTAACCATCGTGAAGAGTGGTTTGATAATATCTGCCTATTCAATGAAGAAGACCCTGCTCGGTTGGCTAAAGAGATAATGAAGAATGCCAATATCTATTGTGGTATGCGTTCGAATCGAGAGATCCAAAAGTGTATTGAGGACAATGTATTTGATCATATAGTAGAAATATACAATCCACATCTGCCAAAAGAATCACCTGAGAGTTTTGATATTGATTTCGATTCTCTTCCAAAGTACCATACTATATTCAATGATAGCGATTTGGACACTCTTCGCATTAGGCTTATGGAGCTTATAATGCGATTAAATATCGATGAGCTACAAAAGGTTGTCAATGCAAAATCCAATGAAGTTCAAGTGTAGCAAATGTGGAGCTTGTTGCAAGTTGGCAGCCATAATAGGGGTTATGCCTGATCGAGGTGATGGTGCCTGTATTCACTTGAACGAGGATAACGAATGCAAAATATATGATACAAGACCTGATTTCTGTAGAGTAAAAGATGAGGGTACTGACTATTATATTTTAAACACTAAAGCCTGTCACGAAATGATAGACCTCATGGGCATTGATGAAAAATATAAAGTGGATATAGCCGAATATGGAAAGGATATTTAAGAAAGAGCAATTTGATGGGATGATTCTAAATCCCTTTGAATTAAGCGATGATGAATTAGATCTAGAGATCCGAAGCGGTGTATTATTTGAGGCTATGGGTAGTGATATTTGGCAATACCCAAGTAAGTATAGACCCTTCCTCATTCGCTATATCCTTTATCTCTATGATAAGGGATCGGAGCTAAGAAGATACTTTCCAGACATAGCGGAGAGAAAAAAGGTATGTGCTGAGTTGGCTGGTTTAGATTTTCACAAGAAGACTCACCAAGACAAGGCAGAGGAGTTTTACGAGCTCTCTAACAAGGCTTCGAGGCTATCAATGATTAGTTTCATCAAGCATCAAAATAATGTCATATATGGGCTCTATTGGAGTAATATAGAACACCTGTGGAAACTCATTTCTGATGTCTCAAAGAAATTTACAGAATTTTCAAACGATAAGGCATACCTGGAGGGGCAGAAGATTAAATCGCAAATGTTGGAATTAGCGGAGGAGACATTAGGTAGAATTAAGAAACACGAACTAGAGCTATTCCAGGGTGATGATTTAGCAAAGGAGTTAACGGCAAAAACAAGACAGGGTTCATATCCTG
>Ga0209603_1002231_pt1 | contig 18360 bp, 12 predicted proteins | sample COGITO_mtgs_1206_FD_184812 | JGI IMG/M metagenome (GOLD analysis project Ga0209603, IMG submission 184812) | Pelagic marine microbial communities from North Sea - COGITO_mtgs_120607 (SPAdes) (version 2) | ecosystem: Environmental > Aquatic > Marine > Epipelagic ... | reverse complement strand
TAACCCAAGAAGAACTCCAAGCACTTTTCGAAGCGCATGGTGCAGTGAGCGATGTATTCATCGTGAAAGATCGTGAATCTGGCCGCCCTCGTGGCTTCGCTTTCGTGACCATGGAAGAGAAGTCTGCAATGGATGCAGCAATCGAAGCGCTCAATGGCGAAGAATTTATGGGTCGTAATCTTGCGATCAATGAAGCACGTCCACGCGAAGACCGCCCACGTGGCGGTGGCGGCGGTTACGGCGGTGGTCGTGGCGGCAACGGCGGCGGTGGTTACGGCGGCGGTGGCCGCGGTGGTGACCGTGGCGGACGCGGCGGTGACCGTGGTGGTCGCGGTGGTGATCGTGGCGGTGATCGCGGTGGTCGCGGTGGCTGGTAGTCGCTACTAACTACAGTATTAATTTTCACGGGGCTCAGCAATGAGCCCCGTTTTTTTTGCTTTCATACTTTTGGCGTCTACTAAACCAGATACAAGCGCATGAGATGAACACCGTTATCCAATATAGGCAGATTGCAGGAGTGACTTTAAGCGCTCAACATCCGCGCATGAGGTCTTGGCGATAAAGCCACGCGCGTGGGTGAAATGCACGTCGGGTTGACCGTCGAGTTTGGTGAATTCCATACGTTGGTCGTCGCTGAATCGACGCATTCCATATCCTTGGCCGCGGCTGTCGGGGTAAACTAGTGCCAAGATCTCTTCTTCAAGACCGAGGTGTTGGACATGATAACCTAGTCCAGAGGAGGCTTCATCTGGCAGTGGTTCGGTGCGGGGCATGAAGAGTGCCTTGAAGCCATCAAGTTCCCAGACTTCGGCATGTTGCGCCACAAAGTCCAAGCGGCTCCGTAGGTTGCACACATAGTTGACCAGATCTTGCCCGATCATGTGCATGATCTCCCAAATCGGTTCCCCAGGCTTGTGTTCGGTTTGGCTGGCGAAGCGCCGTAGAATGGTAATGTCCAAGGGTGAGTTCAGCTTGCCCAAGGTGTCACGTTCCATGCCGAGCCATTCAGCGGTGTCATTTGGTCCGCGGCAGTCGAACCATTCTGCGACTTCTAGCCAGCTACAGAATTCTTTGGAGTCTTCGTAGATGCCAAGGTGTTGTAGCACGAGTGACAAGGCACAAGTCGGTACCATATCGCGCGGAAATTGGTGGTGATCAAAGTTATTACGTTCAGGGGCGTGCTCGCCGCCGACATCAAGCACGGCAGTGTTAGTGTCGGCTAGATCTGCTTTGGTGGGCTCTCGCCGCTCGATCCTTACCGGTGATTCTGTGAGCAGTACTGCGCACGCGAGAAAGTCGTCTTTATGGGCTCCGCCCGGGTGAGTGATAATTGATGTTAGCATTCATGCGAAGTTGGAACATCGATGGTGGGACGTCCAACTTTGAATGAAGGTATTTGACTGGATTTTAGAGCGAGCTCTTCAGCCGACTGGTAAATACAAAAAAAGTCCCCGCTCTTTTGAGTCGGGGACTTGGTTTAAATAGGACTAGTGATCATCCGTCTCTACCCTCAGGTTTCAACGTTCTATCTTCAAGTCTCAGTGCAACGTATTACTTACGCTTTGCAGCTTCGCGCTCTTCAGCTTCCTTGATGACTTGTTCAGCAACGTTACGAGGAGTGGAAGCATAGTGGGAGAACTCCATGGAGAACTGACCGCGACCCGATGTCATTGTGCGGAGCGCACCGATGTAGCCGAACATTTCGGATAGTGGTGCGTCAGCCTTAATGCGAATACCGCCATTGTTGGTAGGCTCTTGAGTCTTGATCATACCACGACGACGATTCATGTCGCCTATCACGTCCCCCATTTTGTCTTCCGTACAGAAAACGTCGAGTTTCATGATGGGCTCAAGGATTTCAGCACCCGCCTTAGGCATCGATTGGCGATAGGCAGCTCTAGAAGCGATTTCGAAGGCCACCGCCGAAGAGTCAACCGCGTGGAATGCACCATCATCGAGGGTGACTTTGAAGTCCAAGCAAGGGTAGCCCGCAAGCACACCTTTTTCGGTGGATGTCTTAAAGCCCTTTTCAACTGCTGGCCAGAACTCGCGGGGTACATTACCACCAACAACCTTAGACTCGAACTCGAAGCCTGAACCAGGCTCAAGCGGCTCAATGGTGTATTCAATCTTAGCGAACTGTCCAGAACCACCGGATTGCTTCTTGTGTGTGTATGTGTCGGAAACGGTTTGTGTGACGCCCTCACGGTAGGCAACTTGTGGCTTACCGATGATAGCCTCAACGCCATAGGTGCGCTTCAGGATGTCGACTTTAATATCGAGGTGAAGTTCGCCCATGCCCTTAAGAATGGTTTCGCCTGAGTCTTCGTCTGTTTCAACGATGAAAGTCGGGTCCTCGGCGACCATCTTACCAATCGCAGTACCCATTTTCTCAGCGTTACCTTGATCCTTCGGCTTAATGGCGATGGAGATGACCGGCTCTGGGAATACCATCGGCTCGAGTGTCGCTGGGTGAGCTGGGTCACAGAGTGTGTGACCTGTTTGCACGGACTTCATACCCAAGAGGGCAACGATGTCGCCTGCTTGAGCAGAATCAACTTCAGTGCGCTCGTCAGCGTGCATTTCGATGATGCGGCCAATGCGCTCTGTCTTACCAGTGAAGGTGTTGAGGACGCTGGTACCCTTGGCAAGCTTACCCGAGTAAATTCGGGTGAAAGTCAGTGCGCCATATTTGTCGTCCATGATCTTGAACGCAAGTGCACGGAGTGGTTTGTTGACATCAACAGTCGCAAATTCACCGGTTTCTTCACCTTCAGCATTCACTTCAGGCTGAGGCTTGACCTCGGTTGGAGAGGGTAAGTAATCGACGACAGCGTCGAGCACGTTTTGCACACCCTTGTTTTTGAAGGATGAACCACAGAAAGTAGGGAAGAAGTCGAGATTGATGGTACCCTTGCGGATGCACTTCTTAAGTGTCTCAAGGCTTGGCTCATTACCTTCCAAGTAGGCTTCCATTGCCTCTTCGTCTTGCTCAACGGCAGTTTCAATAAGTGCCTCACGGTATTCTTCGACCTTGTCGACCATGTCTGCAGGAACCTCTAGCTTTTTATACGCCATAGGATCTCCTGTTTCATCCCATACCCATGCTGTCCGTGTGAGCAGGTCAACGACACCCTGAAGTTCGCTTTCGATGCCGATGGGGAGCACCATGACGAGTGGATTTGCACCTAAGATATTTTTGACTTGGTCGACTACCTTGTAGAAATCAGCGCCGATACGGTCGAGCTTGTTGACATAGATCAAACGTGCAACTTCAGAGTCATTAGCGTAGCGCCAGTTAGTCTCAGACTGAGGCTCCACACCACCCGAACCACAGAAAACACCGACGCCACCGTCGAGTACCTTCAATGAGCGATACACTTCAACCGTGAAATCCACGTGCCCAGGCGTATCAATGATGTTGAAGCGGTGCGAATCATATTGCTGCTCAGAACCAGGCCAGAAGCAAGTCGTCGCTGCAGACTGGATGGTGATGCCACGCTCTTGCTCTTGTTCCATGAAGTCAGTCGTCGCCGCACCATCGTGCACTTCGCCCAACTTGTGGATTTTACCAGTGAGCTTCAAAATACGCTCGGTTGTCGTTGTTTTACCAGCATCCACGTGTGCGAAGATACCAATGTTTCTGTATTTTGATAGGTCGGTCATGATCTTATCTGATTTATTTAGAGTTGTGTTTTCTATTTGAACTGAAGGGCTTTGGAGACGCGAGAAATGCCCACAGAGATCCAAAAAAGAGGCGGAGATTAGGGCTCATTTTAATTACTGCAAGGCTAGAAAATAGTGGATTTTTACCTCTGTAAGGGAAACTTTTATGGACGGCTATGGTGAGACGCTCTGGGTTCCCCGCATTTTGAGCGCTTGATTATATTGCTCCACATCCCATTCACTCGTTTAAAATAGCAGGTTTTATAATATGCACTACATGACTCTGCTTGTATTAACGGCAAAATGTTCTAATTTTAAAAATAAGTGATTAGTACGACCGAGTTGTGAAACGAAGTAATACTTGTCCTTGATTGCCTTGCAGAGCCATGTGGATCGGAGGCATTATATAATTTCATCTTGATCGTGCTAAATTCTGAAACAACACATAAGCCGCTAGTCGCCGTCTCTGGAGCGAGTGGTTTTGTGGGCACACACCTACGTGCGGAGTTGGCTGATGTATTTGAATTTCGAGCCCTGTCGCGCAGCGCCAGCGCGGTTGAGCAGAATGCGCATGATAGCGGCACCCAGTGGCGGCAGTGCGACCTGTATTCATTGCCACAAGTGACAAATGCCTTGGAAGGTTGTGAGTATGCATTTTATTTGGTCCATTCAATGGCTCCTTCGAGTCGATTGATGCAAAGCGATTTTGAAGATACTGATTTATTGCTGGCGGACAATTTTGTGCGGGCTGCTGAAGCGGCAGGGGTAAAGCATATTATCTACTTGAGCGGTCTGTTGCCGGATGATGATGAGGGGCTATCGCCGCATTTACGAAGTCGGCGCGAGGTGGAGGAGGTTTTGCGGTCTCGCTCAGTGACCGTGACGGTGTTACGCGCAGGCTTAATTTTTGGTTCTGGAGGATCGTCATTTTCGATGTTGATTAACTTGGTGCGCCGCCTGCCAATCATGCTCTTGCCAGCGTGGACTGGTTCGATGACGCATACCGTTGATATTTTAAATGTCTGTCAGGCATTTCGCTTATGTTTAGAAGAGGCATCGTTTGCTGGTGGTATCTATGATTTAGGAGGACATACCCCGATGTCTTACAGGGAGCTGATATTTAAAACAGGTGCCTTGTTGAACCGTCCAGTCAGAGCCTTTGATTTACCAGTAAATTGTTTTGCGTTTTCGAAGCATTGGGTGGCGTTATTTGGTGGTGTAGCGACGACGCTAGTGGGACCGTTACAAGAGAGCTTGCAGCATGATTTAAAAGCGAAGCCGAATCCGCTGTTGGATTGTATGGCGGGCGATTTTATCAGCTTCGAGGAGTCGTTTGCCAAGGCAGTGGATGCAGCGGGGCGACCTCGACCAAACCCACGCAGCCAGACACAGTTGGCTGATAAGCGAGTCATCAAGCGTGCGCGTCGTGTGCGCTCTGTGCAGCGTATGGCGTATTCAGATGAATGGACTGCCGCGACTGTGACTCGCGAATATGGCTTGTGGTTGAGTCGCCGTTTTCGAGGGCTTTTAAGCGTGGATACCAATGAGCAGGGGGTTGTGCGTTTTCTAGTAGGTGGAGTGAAGCTGTGTTTACTAGAGCTGACGCCGACTCCTTTTAGTGAAGATGCAGAGCGATGTGCATTCTATATTACCGGTGGTTGTTTATCTCGGCGCGTTGATCCACCAGGCCGCTTGGAGTTTCGAGTGGTGAAATCACGAAATTGTGTGGTTGCATCGATTCATGGTTTTGCACCGACACTGCCGTGGTGGTTGTATGCAAATACACAAGCGTTGGCACACTTGATGGTCATGCGTGCCTTTGGCCAACATTTGAGCCGTATCGCGATAGGTGCGCGCAAGTAGGCGTGATCTGTGGCGATTCTGTTTACGTCGATGAGCTGGCTTAGTGTGGCGTAGATGTGAATCGTGTTTGTTTTGGTTTGCGCAACTGCCGGGAAGTCTTTGTTTTCCTCTGTTTTCCAAATTGTTCAGACTGATGACAGACTCATTAAAAATCTACGACACGACCCTCCGCGATGGCACGCAGGGCGAAGGGGTATCCTTTACCGTAGCGGCTAAGATCCGTGTGGCCGAGAAGTTGGACCAATTTGGCGTGGATTATATCGAAGGTGGTTGGCCGGGCTCAAACCCTCGAGATATGGCTTTTTTTGACGAAGCGAAGCAACTTAAGCTACAGCATGCAAAGATCGCTGCGTTTGGTTCGACTCGCCGTGCGAGCTTATCTGCGGAGGAGGATCCTCAGCTACAGTTGCTGCTCGATGCGGAGACACCAGTGGTCACCATCTTTGGTAAGACTTGGCTGTTGCACGTCACTGAGATCATCCGCACTACCGCGGAAGAGAATCTTAAGATGATCGAAGATTCTGTGCGCTTTCTGACACAAAACGGGCGTGAAGTAATCTACGATGCAGAGCATTTTTTCGATGGCTACTGTGACAATCCTGAGTACGCGCTTCAAACATTGGAAGCGGCACAGCGCGGTGGCGCCATTAATTTAACGCTTTGTGATACCAATGGTGGTATGCTGGTAAGCGAGATGCAGGCAATTGTCAGCAAGATCATCGCACATTTCCCGAACACGCCTGTGGGGGTGCATTGCCATAATGACTCAGGACTAGGAGTGGCACTCTCGCTTGCTGGCATTGAGTCTGGAGCATCATTGATCCAAGGCACTATGAATGGATTTGGTGAGCGTAATGGGAATGCGAACCTCAGTACCATTATTCCAAATTTGATTTTGAAAATGGATGCGCAGCTTAATTGTGCGCCCAATCTCAGCAAGCTACGTGATCTTTCTTTATTTGTCGATGAGATGGCGAACCGTGCATCAGATGCAACACAGCCTTTTGTAGGCACTAGTTCGTTTGCCCATAAAGGAGGAGTGCACGCCGATGCCGCTGCCAAGGTCAAGCATAGCTACGAGCACATCGCTCCAGAATTGGTAGGCAATCGTACGCGTGTGTTGGTTTCGGATATGTCGGGGCGTAGTAGTGTCATGATGAAGGCCAAGGAAATTGGCGTGGATCTCGATGCCCGTGCACCGGAGCTCAAAGCATTTTTAGGCGAGCTCAAAGAGCTCGAGTTTAAGGGCTACGAATATGAAGCGGCCGATGCGTCTTTTAAGTTACTGCTTAATCGTTTCCTGAAGGGCAAGAAAGAGGATTTCGGATTAGTTGGCTATCGCGTCATGGTAAGCCATCAGCCGGCGTTGAATCGGGTGATTTCTGAAGCTACTGTTCAGGTAAAGATCGGTGAAGAGATACATCACACCGTGGCTGAAGCCAGTGGTCCAGTGGGGGCACTAGATCATGCCTTGCGCAAAGCAATCGCACCGGTTTTCCCTGAGATCATGGCAGTCGAATTGATTGACTACAAGGTACGCATCCTCGAGACCGAGCATGGCTCCGATGCGATTACGCGGGTCTTGATTGAATCGACTGATGGTCATGCCACATGGGGCACGGTTGGAGCGAGTGATAATATTATCGAAGCTACTTGGCGTGCATTGGTCGATTCAGTCGAATATAAGATCCTGTTGGATTCCGAGAAATAAGAGTGACAAAGTAGTTAGACATCCCAAGGCGCTCGAGAGATGACTGCGGCCTCTTGAATGAACCCGCTGATTTGCATTGCATACTGTTGGACGCGTTGAATATCTGCTTCACTAAAGGGACGGTGTAGCGCCGTTGAGGTAAAATTAATCGTCCCCCATACCTCATCACCATGGTGGATCGGGGCGCTAATATAAGCTTCTAAGGGGATAGAGACGTATAAGGGGTGCAGTTGCAGACCTACGACATTGCCGATTTCAGTGATGGCAATGGTTTTGTCTGTGTGGTAAACGTCTCTACAGTATGTCTGCTCAAGGGGAAATACTGCACCGTGGATAAATGCTCCCATTTCACTATTGATGGCAATGATTTCATAGAGCCCGTTGTAAATGTGGCTTACGATTCCAATGGGCAGATCTAATTCGTTGACGCCAGCGTTGACCACTTTATGGCAGGAATCGACTAACTCTTTGGGGATCATATTGCCTCCTTGTGCTTGGTATAAGGTGAATTTATTGATTAACGATAGTCGGTTTGGGCACTTTGCAGCTCGCTCTGCTGCAACCACAACCTGAACCGCTGCTCTTTTTATTAAAGAAGACCCGATATAAGTATGCGAGGGCACACATTAAGATAAGACTGATCAATGTGATTTCTAAGGACTCCATCGGCAATGGGCTTTAAGATACCCTAACTACTTATTACAATTACACAAACAGCATTGCTATTTGTTAGGTCAACAGAGCAGCGACCCTAGTAGTTCCTGTAAGCGTGAAGAAGCTAGCAAGGACCCAACGTCAATTAAGCTCTTTGCCGATGACTGGCAGTGTTGCTCCGCATAGTATACAGAGCGTGAAAAAAACATGATCGAAAGCGCTACGGGTATATTAAACAAAGGCTTGCCTGTTAGTTTCCCGTGCATCGACTCTTCGTACTCTAATGAATCTGTATCGTCGGTCTGCGCATAGCCAAAGTCGTCAGCGATGACAGATTCAACTTCAGCAGAGCGGGGGCAGTAGAGCCCCCCTCATAGATTAATTCTCATCGCAAAGATGACTGTGCCCGCCCGTATCGCGAATTGCTTACTTCTTTCATACATACGGAAGAAGCTAAGCTGGACTTGGGGGACTCGGTAATGCGGTAACTCTATTACAAACGATTCTGGCTTGCGGCCCTTATTGAGCGTTCGATTTAGTGTCCAAGCAATTGGTATTGCGAGCACTGCTCCGACAAAGAATAACGGAGGCAAATTAGGCCTGATTGCAAGAGCACTGCATCAATCAGATGGACTTTTTAACCCTTGTTTATTTGGCGCAACTTATGATGAGCAGCGACAGTTACATATTTATCTGCCATCGCTTTGAGTCCCACGCGTTCCTCGTTAGTGAGCGGGCGTATCACTTTAGCGGGAGCGCCCAGTACGAGTGATCCGGGCGGCACGATGGTTCCTTTTGTGACCAGTGCACCTGCACCTACTATAGATTGGTCGCCGATGACTGCGCCATCCAAAATGGTGCTGCTCATACCAATCAGGCATTCGTCTCCAATGGTGCAGGCATGTATCATTGCCATATGACCGATGGTCGTAAATTCGCCAATTTTGACGCCATGATCATCCGCCAAGTGAATGACTGTACCATCTTGGACATTAGAGCCCCGACCAACTTCGATAGTATTGATATCGCCTCGTAATACGCAACCATGCCAAACACTAGCCTGCGCCGCAATGGTGACTGCACCAAGCAGCACTGCGTCATTCGTCACATAGGCAGTTGCGTCGATCTGTGGGCTTTGATTTAAGTAAAGGTTAAGGCGTTCTTCAGTGGTCATAGTAAAAGAGCTATTTGGTATGCTATGATCGCCAAAACTGGAAGAGGGCAATCGAATACGTGCCTATGATGTTAGTAACGCTACTAGTGGTTATACGCTGCATTAATTGAAATTATGGTGAATTGACATGAATTTATGGCCGATCTATCTATGTCTGCTAAATGAAATCAGATAACGATCTTTCAAACCGTACCGCTGATGAGTCGCTTTGCTCGCTTCTTGTTGGTTTTAATTTTCTATTCTTTCTAGGCCTGTTGTCAGCCCTGTTAATTTTACCGCTCAAGTCCGCCTTCAGTAGCTCCGGACAAGCTGATACGCACAGTGAAGTATCTGAAGCCGAAACGCAAGCAGACGCGGGCGCCAGTGAGCCGATTGAGTCTGCTTCTGCGGGTAAGCAAGCGTACCAGATTTGCGCGACTTGCCACGGAAGTGAGGGAGAAGGCAATGCAGCGCTTAACTCACCGGCACTGGCTGGGCAAGAGCCGTGGTATTTGAAGCGTCAATTGCAGAAGTTTAAAGACGGCATACGTGGTTCCCATCCTGAGGACATTTACGGCATGCAGATGCGGCCGATGTCCATGACGTTGGCAGATGAAGCTGCGATGGATGCAGTGGCAGAGTACATTGCTGGCTTACCAAAGAAAGCACCCGTTGCGACCTTGGGTGGCGATGCGGCTAAAGGGAAGGGCGCGTATATGCTATGTCAGGCTTGTCACGGTGCGAATGCTGAGGGTAATAAAATGATGAACGGCCCAGCGTTACAGCATTTGCCAGACTGGTATATTGTGCGACAGCTTAAAAACTATAAAGCAGGTATTCGTGGAGCAGATCCTCGTGACATCGAAGGCATGCAAATGGCGCCCATGTCAAAGACTGTTCCGGATGAAGCGACGATGAAAGATATCGCAGCCTACATCAATTCGCATGCTGTCAGTGATTAGATGAGCTGTGTGGATCCTGCCAAGTTGGCGCGTTAAATTTGTCGTATCCGAAGATTGACAGAGGCGAACGCCGCGGATTTTCTGCCCACTTCAACTTTTTGCTCAGGTGGTGAAACGGTAGACACGCCACGTTCAGGTCGTGGTGCTCGCAAGGGCGTGAGGGTTCAAATCCCTCCCTGAGTATTTTAGAAACCCGCTAGAAATAGCGGGTTTCGTTGTGTCTGCTGGGTCCGAGGTTTGACTCTAAGGGTGTATGGTTTGATAGAAATAGGTCTTTCTGCAGTCCGTTATGGTTAGTGACATTCAGTCCCATATTCATATTCTGCTGATTTCAAGTGGGCTTTTGTGTTATAACATTGCACGTATAAAGTTAATGCGCTGTTATGCTGACAATGTGGTGTATACTAGCACAAAATAGATTATTATAAACTTATAACCATAAGCAATTTATGAAAATAATAACTGTACTTCTCTGTCTCTTTAGTTTGGCTTTGGTGCCTTTCGTCAGCGCAGCGCAACCAAATATCGTATTTATTATGGCTGACGATTTCGGGTTAGGCGATGTTGGGCGTCAATATGAAGAACGCACAGGTCAAGCTGCATTGGCACCGACTCCGACTCTGGACGCACTAGCTAATGAGGGGCTCTGGTTTAGCGATGCGCATTCACCGACAGCACTTTGCTCTCCCTCACGCTATGCGGTGATGACCGGCAATTATAATTATCGCTCCTATGCACCATGGGGCGTGTGGGGAACTTTTAGGCCGACAGCAATTGCTGTGGGAGATACTACGCTCGGTTTGGTTGCCCAAAATGCCGGTTACAACACTGGGTTTATTGGCAAATGGCATTTGGGAGGTGACTTTTATAAAAAAGGCACGACTGAGATTTTTCGTGGAAAAGATCGCACAGGGAAGCCCCTTGATGTGGATCTGACGAAATGGGTAGATTTTGGGCCGCAAGATCTGGGGTTTGATTATGATTATACCTTGCCGACAGGTATTCAGGGCCCAATTTATATGGCCTTTGAAGATGGCATATGGTCGCCATTCAGCCCTGATTCCGAAATTATCCACTATGACGAGAGGACCGCGAAAGATCCTTTTTTTATCTCCGACAAGGGCGCAGGCCCTGGTGATTCTGAGTGGGATACCTACAAAATTAATGAGATTTTAGCCGAAAAAGCAGCTGGATTCATCGAACGCAGTGCTTCGCAAGCAGAGCCTTTTTTCCTATGTTATTGGTCTCCGACGGTACACGTGCCACATGCTCCTCCCGTTGAGTTGGATGGGAAGCCGATCCGCGGATCGACCCCTTCGCACCATACTGATATGAATCGAGTTTTTGACTGGGAAGTTGAAAAAATCGTGACCGCACTAAAAGCAGCCAATGTTTATGACGATACGATTATCATCTTAACCTCTGATAATGGTGGATTGTGGGATCCAGTCGCAGAAAAGGTGGGTCACTTGTCGAATGGTGGCATCGTGCGCGGCACCAAAAATCATCCTTGGGAGGGGGGGCATCTCGTCCCGCTTATTGTAACTTGGCCGGGAGTGATTCCAGCAAATTCGCGAAGCGATGTGTTGATCAATGGCACAGATATTCTGGCGACACTTGCAGATATTGTGGGTGGCAGTTTATTGGAGTCTCAGGCAAAAGATTCTTATAGCTTTTACCCATTACTTAAAGGAGATACTAGCTTCCAGGCTCGAGATGAAGTGCTGCTGCAGGCAGGCGCGCAATGTGAGCTTGTGCTTCGTCAAGGTGATTGGAAGCTAGTGATGCAGTCTGACTGGGAGCTGAGTAAAATGGAACCCATTGCACTGTTTAATTTGGCAAATAATCCAAAGGAAGCAGATCAGGGGAATTTGATTCATAATCCTGAGTATGCGTCAAAAGTGGCGGCGATGCATGCGCACTATATTAAGGTGCGAAATAATCCCAACCGCACCGTTGCCTTTCCGTAACATGTAGAGAGAGTAAATTCCGTGTGTAGTAGATACTTTTTATTAATTCATACCCCTTTGAATAGAAGCATGAAGCAATTTACACATATTTTTGGTGAAGTAATCCTGACTTCAATCCTGACCATTTTTGGGATCACAACATTGGGTCACGCAGAAACGACTGCCGCTACACGTCCCAATATTCTGATTATTCTCGCGGATGATTTAGGCTATGCCGATACCGGCTTCACGGGTTCTAAGGTGGTGCAGACACCTAACTTGGATCGTCTAGCTGCGAATGGAGTGGTTTTAAAAAATGGTTATGTCACACACCCTTATTGTGGCCCCTCTCGTTCAGGGCTCATCACTGGTCGCTATCAAGCACGATTTGGCAATGAAACCAATTTCACCTATTCACCCTATGATTTGCACCAAGGATTACCACTGACGGAAAAGACCTTTGCGGAGCGTTTAAAACCGGTCGGGTATCGCACCGGGATCATTGGTAAATGGCACCTTGGCGCCTCTTTTCCTTTCCGCCCAAGTCAACGCGGCTTCGATCACTTTTACGGCTTTCTCTCCGGTGGTCATTCGTATTGGCCTGACAGCGTGACGACGCAGCTAGATTTATACAGCGCGAACGGTAATCTTAACTACAGCGTGAATGAAGGAGGCAAGTTACCGCTCAGTCGTAATGACCAAGTTGGCGCGTTCGAAGAATACCTAACCACTGCACTGAGTCGGGATGCGGCTGCTTTCGTCAAACAGGGCAGCGAACCCTTTCTGCTTTACCTCGCCTACAATGCACCGCACTCGCCACTGGAAGCGCCTAATGAGCTAATTCAGAAATACCGCCACGTCGAGCCTTGGGCCCGCCGTGTGTATCTCGCGATGATTGACTCGATGGACCAAGGTATCGGCATGGTTCTCGAGGCGCTGAAAGAATCGGGGAAGTTAGACAATACCCTTATTTTCTTCCTTTCTGATAATGGTGGTGTGGCGCCCAAAGCGGGCTACGTCAACGAGGACTGGGCAGACAACGGACCACTGCGCAAAGGCAAGGGGAGCCTGTTTGAAGGTGGCTGTCGCGTACCCTACCTAATGCACTGGCCCAACGGTTTGCCTCGCGGTAAAGTCTATGAGTTCCCCGTCTCATCACTCGATATTGCAGCCACGGCGGTCGCGCTTGGTGAAGGTGACAGCAGTGGACATTCTTTGGATGGCGTGAATCTGATTCCTTTCTTGGATGGATCCCGTGCCGATGCGCCACATGCCGCGCTTTTTTGGCGCATACGCGATGGAGCAGGGTGGGCGGTTCGCACCCCCGCCGCGAAGATGCTCAAGGAGGGCTATTCCAGTAACCCACCTGAATTGTTTAATATGCTCAGTGATCCTTATGAATCGGATAACATGATCGATGCACGTCCTGAACTTCGTCAGCAACTGGCCCAATTATGGAATACTTGGAATTCGAAGAATCAGAGCAATCTATTCTTACAGTCGAATGAGTATCAAAAGAAACGCTTGGAATTGTATCGTCAACTTGACGAACAACTCAAAGCAGATGCGCTGAAGCGCATACCGCTGGTCATTGAGTGATTAGCAGCAAGCAGTAGCGCAGGCATGGCTTCGGCCATTACGACTCGACTGCCACACCGCGGCGGCGTTCTAATTCTTGCCGAATTTCCATCATTTTGTCCCTGGTCAGCGGATAGTGCCTTAACAATAACAGACAAACCAATAGGGCAACTATTTGAGGCAGTGTATACAGCAGGCGCATACGTTCCATGGTGCCAGGTGCCTGCTGTTGCATCACTGCCTGACGCTCGAGATTATCGGTGTACATGCCAAGTGATATCGGCTCCTCGCCTTCGGCTAGATATTTTTCGCTGTCGGAGAGCTGATTGTATTCGATTTCGGACTGAATGGCGATGGCGGCCTTGGTTGATTCAGGTAGCTTACTATCAAACTGTATTACATATTGCAGCGCGAACCCAGAGATGGCGATCGCCAATGTCATGGCGATTTTGTTGCACCAATTGGTAATCGCCGCAATCAAGCCCTCGCTGCGCGAGCCAGTGTTGTATTCGTCCCAATCGCAGACGTCGGCTCGCATCGAGAGGATTAATACCCAGAAGCCACACTCGCCAATCGCGACAAGCGGTTTCATTGTAAGCGAAAGCCATGGTCGCCCAGGAATAGTGGTGAAATAGATACCGATGAACGCGATGATCAGAATGCTGACAGACGCCATCATAATCACATGCTTGTCGATTTTTTGAGTGATTTTGCTAATGGTTGCGGCTGCAGCGATGGCAAACAAGAGGCGCAGGGTGCCGTCAAATCCGCCGAGGCTGGCGCCTTTGAGTATGTCGCCTTCATAGATGTAGTAGACATTGACAAAATAAGCGAGATTCGCGGTCGCCATAATCGCGAATAAGTAGGTGCATATCACCCCAATGACAATCAGCAGCGGCTTGTTACGAACGATTGCCCGCAGTGCATCTTTGAAGCTACCAGCACCTTCCTTGACGGCGATTTTCTGGTAGCGTTCGACGTTGAACAGCGCGGGTAGAATACCTGCCCCTATAATGACTGCCGCGATGATCCAGCTGACGACGCGCACGCCACCCGTTTGACCACCAACCCATGCTAGGGTGCCAAGCCAGGCTGCGAGTGGAAAGACCCAAACAATACCCAAGTTAAAGGTCTCTTGCACGTATTTACGGACGACGAAAATTTTACTGCGCTCATCATAATCTGGCGTCAGCTCAGAGCCCAAGGCTTCGTAGGGCACTGAAAATATAGAGTAGACCGAGTAAAAGAGCATGAGAGCCACAAACAAATAGATGGTGGTCCCTGTGGTGGACCATGTTTCTGGCACCATCCAGATGACCGGAAATAACAGCCCAGTTAGGATCGCACCAACAAAAATGAATGGCCTGCGGCGGCCATAACGACTGGTACAAGCATCGGATAACCGTCCGACCAATGGATCAGTAAAGGCGTCCCAGCACCGTGCTGCAGCGAGTGCCAGGCCAACGACTGAGGCGCCGAGGCCGAGGAAGTCGACAAAGAAGGGGGTGATGAAAATCCAGGCTAGACAGACGTTGGCATAATGATCCGAGACCACTCCCATGGAGTAAGCAATTTTCTGCTTTAGCGGCACATGGTCGGACTGATGAGCTGTGGTATTTACCTTAGGTGGATTCATTAATGGGTGGGATTATCTCGTTGACTGAAAAAATGTCGAGCAGGGGATCGGGTGTAAGCGTGTCGTTTAAGCTAAAAAAAGCCGCCAGCGTGAACGCTGGCGGCTTTAAAAAATCAATGATTATAATTCTAAGCCAAAGGTTTGCGACGAGCTACGACGCAAGCAAGCGCTAAAATGCCGAACGACGCAGCGAATGCACTGGATTCAGGAACCACGGTGCTGGAAAATGAGTCTACTAGTGCACCACCTTTACTTCCACCTGATTGAGTATCCAACACAGGAAAGAGCCTAGTTGCTCCATAGAGAGTAGAATTTACAACCGTGTAGGAAGCAGCTTCTACGTTATCAAAGCTAATGGACAAATTGAAGGTATTTGCAACTGCAGTCTTTGTAATTGCTGTGGTGTAAGTGTGAAAGAGCCCATCCTGAGTAGCGTTAGCACCCACAGTGACGTTGCTTTCACCTATGCCTTTAATTCTAATATCTGCAGGAGTAGCATTGATATCCATACCAATTGCCGCAGTACCGTTCGCGTATGTATCTTTGAATCCAAAACGGAACATAGTTGTCCCAGTGTTAATTAGGCTAGCATCTGCAAACTTGTAACTAAGCTCGAGTGTTATTGTTTCACCAACATCAAAAGTGTCATCGTTGCTGGTAAAGAAAACAGCTCTGTTAAAAACTGCGGCATTAGAAGCATATAGATTGCTATCGACAGTAGTAATTACCCATGGGTTTTGAGCAAGAATTGCCGCACCTGAGTTAAGTAAATTACCATTCTGCCATGCATCAGTGTCGGTAGCATCGAAGTTGTAATTAAAGTTTTGCGCAGAAAGAGTGATGGTTGCCGCGCATGTTGCGAATATAGTGATGAACTTTTTAATCATGATATATAATTTTGCTGGTGGGGGGTTATTTTTTTAAATGTTAACTTTTTACGTGTAAAGTAACTTATCCAACAATAGGGTAGATACAATCTATTTACGTGTAATGTAAGTGGTTTGCACCCGTGGTCAAGTATATTTTAAATTATTTTTAAATATTTAAAATCAGCATTAAGCAGGCCGATTAAGTGCAGACTTGGCTAGCGAGTCGCCACTCCAGCGGTATAGCTGAAGGCAGTTACGTTGAAGAGGTCGAAATTACCCTCCTGTTTGACGCTGCCCGATTTAAAGTAGCCGAACAGGTCGGACTGATAGGCGGCTGATTCAGTCAAAGTGGTGGTGATGGTGGCTACTGTGTCGCTTGTATCTAGATTGATTAACTGCGCCACGGCTTCGAATTGGCCTGGAGTCGCTGATTTGGTGAGACTGAGTACCATGCGCAGCGTGTCGGTGAGATCATTGTCGTCTAAACGATCGTCTCCAATCGCAGCGTAGCTCACACCGCCCAAGGCTTCAGCATAGCCACCGCCGAATACAAAGAATTGATAGATCCCAGCAGCTGAATTTGAGTCTGAAGCACTTTTTTTGATACCTGCATGGATTGCATGCTTGTCGGATGTGGATGATGTGGAAAATCCGACTGAACCCATAAAGGTATCAACGCTTGGGATACCTTCAGGCATGCCTTCGAATGTGAAGTCTAGGGTGACTGAGTAAGTCGCTCCGGCTTTCAATGTCGAACCTGCGCCGATTTTGTAATAGGCACTCGCTCCGTTCGCTCTAGGATCTCGCAATAGGGTTCCGAGCTCAGGCTTACCTCCCTTGGGAAGATAGAACCCTCCTGCAAACGGAGCCTCATTAAAATATGCAGCGCTTGTTTGTGTAGACTGGTCAAGTCCGCTCGCGATGTAGCCCTCAGAGCGATCGAAAGCAGTGGTAAATGAAGTGGCAGCATTGCTGACTGTGATCGCAGTTATTAAGGCAGTGAAAGTGAGAGAGTAAGGATATAATTTCATATGGTTCTGGGGGTGGATTGTTGTGTAGTCGTGTGCTTGCTAGGCAAAGTGCGGCGTTCGCAGTTTTAATTGTCTGCGATGGCGCGAATGGTTAGTTTGGCGTGTGATAAGATGGTGGAGTAATTTTTTAGGGACAGGGTGATTTTATTTACATCCTGCAACTGATTGACCGGAATAGTCACATCGACGTATTCGAAGAAATTTTTGAGCGATTGGTAGGCATCGAGGTCGACCTTAAAGGGATGTCCGTTAAATTGGCCACGTAAGGTGCCAGACGGGCCATCTTTATCTTCTAGGCCTAGGCGCAGTGTGACGGATTGGAGTCTGGAGATATTTTGAGCGGGGGTTTCAATCGTAACGGTGGGGCGCTCCCATAAGGAAAGAGTGGTTTGCTGGCCATAATAGGCCGTTTCGAGAATTTGTACGCTAGTGGATGTCGGAGCTGCTGTTTCTACAATGATCACTGCGGTTTCAGCGTTGCCGATGCTCAGGCTGGCGCCGATCGCTAAGTCACCGCGTCGTAATTGGAAGCGGCCATTTTGATAAGTGGGCAGTCGGTAGCGGATTGATTGGATTTGATTGTTACGCGGAAGGATCATTTCAGGGCGTAGTTTTAACGATCTGCCTGATTGGTTATTTATCGCGATGAATATTTGCTGCTCCTTTTTCCAGGCCAAGCTGTGAACCCGAGGGTGTATGGGATCTATAGAAAGGTATTCGCCACCTACGCCTTCCCACAAATCCATGAAATAGGCATTCTTGCTCAATTCATAATCGCCCAGCGCATTACGTTTAACCAGTGCGAATCCGGAATCAGGTTCCCAGTGCATGTAGCCCAATAGAAAGGGCACCGTCAGCGAAAAGTCTGCGGGTCGCTCCATAAATTGTAGCATGAAGCTACTGTAGTTGGAGACGCGCAACCAATAGTCGATTTCACGAGTGCCACCGAGCAGTGTGCCATATTCTGTGATCAAGAGCGGCTTAACGTTTCCAGAGTTGCGCATTTCTGCGCAGAGTAAATCGAGCACGCAGTCGAGACGCCCCTGCAGCCAATCATCATACCCTTCGGTGCGAGCAGCGTAGCTAGAACGAACGCCCCGATCGTAGAAATGATGTGAGTAGAAATCTAAGTCCGCTCGGGTTAAATCCATGAATTGCTTGTGATTTTCCCAGACCGCGAATGATGGGCGGCCCATTTCCATACGGGGCCAAGCCGAGGCGGGGCCACCCACTTGGATCGTTGGGTCGACTTTTTTCAGCGCCTGAGCGACGCGATTGTGGAAATCGC
>Ga0209603_1002226_pt1 | contig 18402 bp, 5 predicted proteins | sample COGITO_mtgs_1206_FD_184812 | JGI IMG/M metagenome (GOLD analysis project Ga0209603, IMG submission 184812) | Pelagic marine microbial communities from North Sea - COGITO_mtgs_120607 (SPAdes) (version 2) | ecosystem: Environmental > Aquatic > Marine > Epipelagic ... | reverse complement strand
GCGGGGGCGAGGGCGGCGGCGAGGGCGGCGGCGGCGAGGGCGGCGGCGACGGCGGCGGCGGCGACGGCGGCGGCGGGCTGGGCGGCGGCGACGGCGGGTCGCAGAAGCCGACGTCGGAGTCCGTCTGAGTGGCAAAGGTGGTCCCGTCGTTCTTGGGCTCCTGGCAGAAGGTGCCGCCGATGGCGCCCGTGCAGATGCGGCTGATGGTGGTCCTGTCCTGGTAGAACTGGCTGCACGCGGCGTGGCACGCCGCGGCATCGCCGTTGCACGCGGCGATGAGCGCGTCGCGCCGGTGGATCAAGGTCGTGTTCCAGCAGCCCGCCGAGTCGCCGCGCGTGAGGCGGAAGCAGCGATCGACCTTGTTGGGATCGGCGGCGCAGCTCGCGTCGTTCATCTCGGAGAGGTCCGTCTTCGACGTCATGCCCGCGGCGTCGCGCTCGAGGCAGTTCAAGGGCGAAAACGGCGGCGGCGATGGCGGTGGGCTGGGCGGCGGCGACGGCGGCGGCGAGGGCGGTGGTGAGGGCGGCGGCGGCGAAGGTGGCGGTGAGGGCGGCGGCGGCGAAGGTGGCGGGAATGGAGGTGGAAACGGCGGCGGCATGAAGGGTGGGGCGATTTCGCAGTGGCAAATGACCTTGCTTGCATTTGCAGCACCCTCGAGACCACCATCGACGCACACGTGCGTCGCGTAGTCCTGCGCATTGCTCCAGTAAATAATTCCCGGCTCGAGCAATTGTGAACCCCCGGTGGGAGATCCTGTGGGTTGGAAGAAGACCGTGACATTGATCGTCTCGCGCACGTAGATGCACGCGCCGCCGTGCACGCCGTCGGCAGCGTCTGGATAGTAGGTGCGCACAAAGACCGGAACGGTGGTGCCAGTCAGGCCAAAGTCGCCCGTCTCGGCCCAGTGACGACACTCCGATTCGTAAACGGAGCTCGACGCGGCGGAGGTGGCATTTGGACAGATTGTGATGCCTCCATAGACCGCGGGTGGCGCTTGGGGCTGCGGCGAAAGCGGCGGCGCCGGAGGTGGCGGAAACGGAGGCGGCAGCGGTGAAGGCGGACTGGATGGCGGCGTTCTTGGGGGATCGGACGCGCGACAGCAGATGCGCGTAAACGGAGTTGTCCTGTCGGCGTCGCCATTGAAAACGATTGCGTTGATGGCGCCACCAACGCAGTCAAGAGCCACTGTGCTCACTGGCGTGGCTAACGCGTAGCTGCTCAGGTCGAGTGCACTAGAGCCACATGGACATGGCGTGTCCGAGTTTGCCACAACGCACGCGCCGCCGGCGATGAGCGAGCACTCGTATCCGGCCGCAGTGTCGCACATACCGACACTGCAGTCCGCTTGCGCAATGTCCGCGGAGCACGGAGCTGGGGAAGGCAACCAGCAGCGTGGGAATGGAAGCGGATCACCCGTGTCGACTGCCACTTCACAGAACTGATTACCGGGAAGACACGAAGATGCGTCACCAAGGTCGTAGTCGGCGGGGTTCACCGAGTCGGCATCGCACGGCGGCGGCGACGGCGACGGCGGAAAGGGTGGCGGAAAGGGCGGCGGTGGCACCGCGGGTGGCGACCCCGGCGACGTCGGGCACTGGCAGCTCTGGTAGTCGTATTTCGTGTACGGTCGATCGTCGCAGCACAGGCACCCCATGCTTGGAAACATCGCGGTGGTACTCTCATAGTTGCAGTCTCGAGGGGTCGAGGTCGACGATAGGTAGCCTAACGGGTAGGCGGTACGTGGAGTGCCTATGTCGGTGAGGATGCACTGGTTCGGCCACTCGTCGATGATCGATGGGCCACTTTCTTGTCCATGATCCGGGACCGGTTCGCCCGCGACCCGCAGCGTGGCTCCATCGCACTCCCCCGGCGTCGGCACCCGAAGCCCGTCGCCCGCCGCGGCGCACGAGGCCGCGTTGGCGTAGGCCGGCACCTCGGCCGTGCCGACACCCACCAGCTGTGCGTTGCTGCAGTCTCCCACACCGGGCGTCACTTGCGTGGCCACGACGTTTACAAAACAGAGCGACGGGTCTGCGCTATTGGTGCAATCGGAGATGGCGAGCGCTTCTAATTCTCGATTGGTGCAATCGGCCATTTCGATGGCGCAGCGGGGCATGGTGTTGGGCAAAAACGGCGGCGGCGGAAAGGGCGGCGGTTGCGGCGGCGGCGGCTGGCTGGGCGGCGACGGCTCCGACGGCGGTGCCGGCAAGCTCGGTGGCGGCGAGGAGGGCGTGGGCAGCGAGGGCGGCGAGAAGGGCGGAACCGGCGGCGTCGCGGGCGCCATCTTGCAGTAGCACACGGCCACTTGAGGGACTGCCGAGCAAGCGTTCCAAAAATCCGGTTCGTTGCTCCACACCACATCGCCCACATTGAAGAGCCCGTAGGACGCCTTGTAGTGCGCGCACGTGCCGTACGGTTCCAGAGTGGGGTCGAAATACGACCCAAAGCTCGCGCCCGAGGGTTCGTCGGTGACGATAATTCTCAATTGCTGGAGCCGGCGACCGGTCGTTGTGGCCGAGGCGGACTTGGGTACCTCCACGCGGCCATAAAACAAGTCAAAGTAGTACCGGCACTCGGACTCGGTCATCAGATTGGACGACATCTTTGCCTGAGCGCCGTCGATGCACGGATTCAACGCTGTCTCAAAGTCGATCGGCGCAATCGGCAACGGTGGCGGTCGCTGTGGCATGGGTGCCAATGGCGGCAACGACGGCGGGGGTAGCGGCGGCGGCGACGGCGGCGGTGGCGAGGGGCACGCTTCCAGGTGTGTTGGGCAGTCGAGGCACGCGGCGCGAGCCGCGTTCGTGCTCGCCCACCGATTGTAGCCAATACCTCCGCACGCCCAGCTCGGCCCCGAGTGCATGTGCCACGCCTTGATCGGACTTGTGTTACCAAAGACACCCGCGTCGTTTTCATACCACGCGGCTTTGCACACGTCCATGTCCGCAAAGGAGATGCCAGCGTCGGCATTGGCGCCACCAAAGGCATACTGGTTGCTGGTGAGGTAGGACAATTTGGGGAGCTCGCGGCTGCACCCCGCAGCCTCGCACGCGTCCCGTGCGTCTGCAGCACTGCTGTACACGTAGCCACGACCCGTGGCGCCCGTGCACCCGTGCGGAGTGGGCAGGTGGTGGATCGTGTGGAGCAGCGGCGTGCTCGGCGGCGGAAAGGGTGGCGGAAAGGGCTGCGGCTCCAACGGCGGCGAAGCGGGCGGCGCCGGGCACGTGCAGCTCTTGTACGTCGGGTTGGCGCGCTTGCAGACGCAGCCCGCGGTGAACCCGGTAAAGGTGGTGGCGCACGATTCCGTTGTGGAGGTGGCACCCGCTCGATACCGAATTTGGCTGAGCTGGACGCCGTCGTCGTTCGAGTGCGTGTTGGTCTGGTAGCACCTCCACGGATGCCTGTTCGGTGCACTGGGGTCGGTAACGTGGAGCTGGTACCGCTGTGGGTTTTCCATGAGCTTGCCACCGTTGGCCTGCGTCAGCTCGAGCGGGTGCCCGGGCACGGAGGCGGCCTCGCACTCAAACTCCGTCATGGAGAGGTAGCCGGCAGCGAAGCAATTATCAAACCCGAGCGCTGGGTCGAGGAGCACCGTGTCGTACCACGGCTCCTCGGCTGCGGAGGCGAAGCACGACGTGCCGAGGTTGCTGCCGCACGCCGCCTCGGCCTGCTCGTACGACCGAAAGTTGAGGACGCACGTCGCGGGCCCCGTGCCGTCGCCACCGCACAGCGGCGGCGACGGCGTGGGAGTCGGCGGCGACGGCGGCGGTGGATCGGGAGAGACCGAAGGCGGCGGCGGCGGCGGCGGCGTGGAGCAGCTGAGCGTGTAGGAGATCTCGTGGTTTTCACGAGGGTTAGAAGCTATTGGGTCGCTTCCCTCGCGCAGGTAATATTTGTGCTCACTCGTATAGGTAAAGGTTGGAAGTTCGGTAATGCCAAGACAGGAGCTTGGCCCGTTGGTGTCGCGATACGCAGCGAGTCCCGCAATGGCGGCATCGAGCGTTTTAAACACGCTCACGCCCGGGGTGCCCGCTTGGCCGCCTTCACCGCATGTGGGGCCAGGTAGCCAATGGTCGACATGTGGCCCATCGAGCTCACAATCTAGCCCGGCTTCTCCGGCGGCTCCGGCGAGCGTATCTTGCCCGGCTTGGCACATCTTGGAGTGTTGGACCCTCAGTTTGCAGCCTTGAAGTTCGGCATTAGTCGCCCCACGAATCTCCCACCGGCTGGAGGTGATCTCGTTGTTGTGGTCCAGCGTGCGCAAGTGAAACGTTTGGGGGGCCCCTCCCGGTTGCACGGTGACCGTCGTCGCCGCGATGCCCTGGCGTCCCGTGAATCCAAACGTAAAGTCCTGAGGCAACAAATTGGCGCAATTCTCAAACGTGACGTCGGCCTCGAAGAGAAACGTTGATTGTTTCGGCGGATTTGCGCGCACCACAAACCCCGCATCGGCCATGCGGGTGTTGACCTGGCCGCCATAGACGCGCCAGTACAACGTACTGGTGGCATGGCCGGCAGTGACCGGGTCAAGCTCCACGTCCCCAAAGTTGAGGCAGCTGTGTGCGCCGGCGCTGCCATCGATGGGTGGCGGCGCCGGCGCGGGGGCAATTGTGTCAATCCATACGGGGTATTCGTCGTAAAAGCACCCGGTTTCGCAGCAATCAGCTCCTGATGGCCCGTACTCGGCAGACGTGCAAAGCCGGCGTCCAGAGTCGGCGCAAATTCTCGCCGCTTCCCAGTACGTGACGCCAGGATAGGGTTGATTATTGGCGGAAGGGTCATAACCGACATAGCAAGCATTCGTATCAGCTTCATTGGTGCCCGTCACCGAGAAGCATTTGGTTCCATCCATTGTACAGCAGCGCACGGCAAACTGCAGCTCGTCGTTGTTGGTGCCAGATGGGGAAGGTGGGTACAACGCAGACTGCTGATTAGCAGTGAATGCGGTTACGCCCGCGCTCAGTATCATGATGTGACTACCGACCATTTGATTGACGCCACACGAGTCAATGACAGCTTGTGGAGAAGGCGGAGGCGGCGGCGGCGAGGGAGGGGCGCCGGGCGGCGGCGGCGGGATGGGCGGCGGCGGTGGCGGCGAGGGCGGCGGCGGCGGCGAGGGCGACGGGCTGTCGTTGTTGATCACCTCGGGCTGGCGCCGATCCTCCTCGACCAGGATGCGCTGGTTGGGCACAAACTGCCAGTCGATGAACGGTTCCGACAGGCGGCGCCTCGCGGTGCCGGTGGTGGTGTCGGTGGTGTCGGTCGTGACGTTGAGCCGCGCGTGGAAGGCGCAGTGCCAGCCATTTTCGGGCATGTGGATGGTCGTGTACAGCCGTCCGCCGCCCTCCTCCGTGAGCACGTAGCCGCCATAGTCGGCCGTCTCGCTCACGTAGGCGTCGTACGGGTAGTCGTTTGCAAAGCGGTCGAGCCACGCGTTGCCGCTGGCGGTGCACTCGGCGAGTGGCACGTAGAGCACGAGGTCGCCCGCCTCGACCAAGCCACCGTCGCGCCGAGAGGCGTATTGCACGTCGTTCTGCTCGTTCTCCTTGTACGTGAGCTGGTCAAAGTATGAGGTGACGCCCCAGTAGGTGTGGAATTTCACCGGCGCGGGCGGATTTGGCGGCGTCGAGGGTGGCGGCGTCGCTGGTTGTGGCGACGGGGGCGGCGATTCGTACCGACAGAAGCAACTAAACGTCCCGAAGGTGCACCAATCGAAGCCGCCTGCTGCGCCGAGGGGTTGGCGAAGGACTGCTCCCCCTTCGGTGTTTGCCACACACAACCCTGGATCGGTAAGCTCGAAGACGTTGGCGACGACGTTGGTGGTGTAAGTCGCAGCGGGGAATAGACTCTCCTGCAACGCCTTGCACTCGTCGTTTGTATACACGCCGCGCTCTTGGGCCTCGGCCCCGTCGTCGCAGTAGAGCCACGGCGCCAGCGGCGGCGCCGCGGGCGGGGACGTGGGCGACACCGGCGGCCCAGTGGGTGGAGGGAATGGCGGCGGCGCCGGCGGTGGCGGGACAGTGCACACGCACGCCTTGTGCCGCGGCTCGGGGTACTTGCACACGCAGCCGCGATGGTTGGTGTCGGCGCACGTGTGGATGGTGCCCGTGTACGGAGGCGCTCCCTGGACGGTGTGGACGAGGCGCCCGAGCGATGGATCGGCGACACCCTGCTGCACGCAGCCAAGAGCGGGAGCGGGGTTTGGGTCAAAGACGCTTGCCGACGTAATCGTAAACTCCAAAAACGGCGTTGGGTTGGTGATGGGGGCCCCAAAGTTGGCCGCCGTGAGCTCGAGCGCGTTGCCGGGCACCGTTGCGTCTTCGCACTCGTCTGCGGTCATCGTGATCAGGCCGGCCTCCTCACACGTGGCAAGGTTGCGGTTGGGATCGAGCACCATTGTGCGGTGCACGATGACGCCACTGTCGGTCGACGTGACGGTGCACTGAGCCGGCGCCAATCCCTCGAGCAGACCCCGGAAGGCCCGAAAGTGCGCCTCGTCCGCATCGTCCCAGTTTTTCGCCTCCGCCGGCGCATCGAGCTGCCGGCGTGCATTGGTGTTCGGCGGCGGCGGCGGCGCAAAGGGTGGCACGAAGTTGCCATCGGCCGTGCAGCCGCAGAGATAGTGGGCATTGTCCGAGAGCGAACCGGTACCGTGCATGTTGTAGTAGACTTTGCCATAGTCCGTTCCAAACATCCATTTCCAGCACCCCTTTGGGTGGTTTGCCAACCAGCTGCTTCCAACAAACCCGACGAAATCGGACTGGGCCCTGGCCCACTCCTCGCACTTTGCATTGCTGACGCCGCGGTACCCATTGTCGTTGCAAGTGCCGCTGGTGGTGGTCGGCTCGGACATCATGAACTGCACGCCATTGCACACGGGCGGCGAGGGCGAGGGCGGCGGCGGCGAGGGCGAGGGCGGCGGCGAGGGCGAGGGCGGCGGCGGCGAGGGCGAGGGCGGCGGCGGCGGCGTCAAGGGCGGCGGCGGCGGGAAATTGATGACCAGGTTGCCTCCTCCGCCGGCACCGGTGGCAGTCGCAATCTGCGCGCAGCTGCTAAAGTCGCGCGTGTCGCACGCGTCCACCGCGGCGGCGTGCGAGCCGCCGTCGCACAGGTAGCACGTGGGGCTGTCGCACTCCGAGTCCAGCGGCGGCGCGGGCGGCGGGCGCGGCGGCGGCGGCGTGGGCGAGGGCGGCGACTTGGGCGGCGCGCCGGGCGGCGCGGGCGGACTATTGTCTGTTCGAGAATCCAACAAGACGTCAACAAACGCCTCGACCGGCGTCCACGCGTCCTCGACAATGTCCATCCTGCGGCGGGTCGTCGGGGGTCCGTTTACGGGCTTGTAGTAGCACGCCTGGTACAAGACGTTGGCTTGGTGCATGTTGACCGTCGTGTACAGCGCGCCAGCGGTGTCAATGTGGATGATGCCGCCATAGTCTTGGGCCTCGCCCTGGTCCAAGGGGTAGTTGGCGCGCACCGAGGCGTCGCAGCCCATGTTGAATCCCACGTAGTTGACGTAGTCGCCCTCCTCGAGGTAGCCTCCTTCGGACATGGGCACGTAGTAGATCAAGTAGTTGAGCTTCTCTTCGATTGTAATGTGCGATTGCCACGCGTCCTCGGCGGTGCCGTGGAACCGCTCGCCCGAGACAGGCGGAGGCGGTGCCGAAGGCGACGGCGACGCGGGCGGTGAGCTGGGCGGCGGCGACAAGGGCGGTGGGCTGGGCAGCGGAGGCGACGGCGGGTCGCAGAATCCGACGTCGGACTCCGTCTGCGTGGCAAAGGTGATGGCCGGAACGTCATTCTTGGGCTCCTGACAGGCGGTGCCGTCGATCGCGGCCGTGCAGATGCGGCTGATGGTGGTCCTGTCCTGGTAGAATTGGCTGCACGCGGCGTGGCACGCCGCGGCATCGCCGTTGCACGCGGCGATGAGCGCGTCGCGTCGGTGCTGGTGGACCGGGTCCCAGCAGTGCGCCGACCCGCCGCGCGTGAGGCGGAAGCAGCGATCGACCTTGTCGGGATCGGCGGCGCAGCTCGCGTCGTTCATCTCGGAGAGGTCCGTCTTGGCGGGCATGCCCGCTGCATCACGCTCGGCGCAATTCTCGGGCGCAAAGGGCAGCGGCGGCGGCGAGGGCGGCGGCGGGCTGGGCGGCGGCGAGGGCGGCGGCGGCGAGGGCGGCGGCGAGGGCGGCGGCGCCGGCGCCGTGCAGTAGCAGAGCCGGCGGCGGAGGTTTTGGCTCGGCACGGTGGTACACACAAAGCCGTACCCATCCGATCCATCGGGGATCCTTGGCGTCGCGCACCCGTTGGGTTGGTTCCCGAGCCACGAGGGCACGTGCGTTTGGTCGAAGGAACCAAACTGTGCGCCGGTGACGGGGTCGCACGCCTCGATAGGTTGGCCGTTGTTCTTGCCCGTGGCTTCGCCGACGTCGATGCCGGACGTGCAGCCCTCTCTGGCCGGCCAGGTGTCGTAGGTGCCATCCGCGCACGACGTCGCACTGGCAAGGTCAAAGACGCGCAGCCACTCTCTGCGCGCCGCCTCCTCCTTTGCCGTGTCACCCAGCACGACGTGCTGGTCCATGTCTGCGAGTTGCTCGCGCGCGAGCGTATCATCGCACACGAGCCCGTAGCTGGCGCACGTGTTTTCGCAGCTTGAGCGCAGATGCTCCGGTCCTTGGTTGCCACCCGTGCCCTTGTCCACCGGTATGCTCCAGTACCAATTGACCGAGGGCGGCGGCGGCGGCAGCGCGGGCGGCGGCGGCGAGGGCGAGCAGTCCACCTTGCACACCTGGCGGCACTCGGAGACGATGTTGCCCGGAGCGCTGGTCACGTACGTGTTCCACCACATGTTGGTGTACAGGCCGTCGCCATCCGGGTCGAGGTCGCTGCGCGTGAAGCACCCCGGAAAGAACGGCGCAGTGGTGCCGCCCCACGAGGCGGTGCCCGGTGGGACGTTGTACGACTGGGAGGTGAGCGGTTGCGCGGAGTCGGCGTCCTGGCCCACCCGCAGGTCGCGCGCCGCCTCCTCGCACTCCTCGCGCGTGGTGATCTCGTACCCCGCGGGGCAGATGGACGTGGTCCGCGAGCCGCAGCGCGCGCTCGTGGTGACGCGGTGGCACTGGTTGAAGGGCACGTCGGGCGGCAACGGCGACGGCGGCGGCGCGTGGATGCCCGCGCACAGGTAGGTGTGCGACGGATTGCTGCCAATGTACGCTTCCCACGTAAAGGGCTGCGCGCCAACGGGGTGATGGACGTACACGTTGTACTTGAGCGGTTCCTGCGGGACTCCCACTATCGGATTCATGAAGCTGCACCCGGGCGGCTTGTTCGGATCCCGCTCCTCGCCTCCCCAAGTAATCCCTGGCACGATCTCCTGTGCGTTGCCCAACATGGCCTCGCAGGCCTCCGCTGAGCTGATTTCCCAGAGGTTGTGCGAGGCGCACCCATGGGCAAAGGTGTCATGGAGACCCGTCGACGAGCCCGCGACGTAGGCGCCATTGTAAACGGTTGGTTCCCAGGGCTTCTCGCACCAGTGCCGAATGTCCGCGCCACCAGTGATCAAGTAGTCGCTGGCGTCGGTGAGGTAGTCCGAAGCGCCGTAGTCGGCCGCCTGGTTGTTTACATCCTGAGAAAAGACGCCCCAGGCAAACGCCGGTCCAGTCGGGATTGCTGGCGCAGACTCGGGGTAGAGGATCGAGCAACCGGTGGGATGGCCCGCTGTCGGCACGTTTTGGACTGCTGCTCCAGGCGCGCCGTCGATGCCCGACCACTCGAGAAGGTCGCTATTGGGGGGAAGGTTGTTGCTTGCCACCTCGGCAGCCACCCGCAATTCGCACTCGTGCGGCGACGTCACGGGCTGGAGGTTTAGGCCGCCGCAGCCGTCACAACTGCTGTCTGCGCATTCAAAGGGTCCCGTGATGTCCGAGTCGTCGCAGTAGAAGATCACCGAGACGGAGGGAGTCGCAACTTGCTGACTTGGGGCCTCTCCCCAACTGTCCGGCCGGCCGTTTTCGGGTCCATGCCACATCATGAAGCTCGTGCCAAAGGCTGAGAGGATGCTGCACCCAACGGGGAAGTCTGCCGGATCGTTAGAGAAGCTTCCCCAATTTACCGCAACGTCTTCGGTCGGGTGCACTGCGGCGCCTGTTCCATCGGCGATGGACACGGTACCGCCCAAGCTGTAATAGATGCGCAGGCACTCGCGCGGGTCGTTGATGTCGGCGTGGCCACGCGCGTGGCAGCCGTCGGTGCTGAGCGGGACGACCTCAAAGGGACCGACCGTGTGCGGCCGTCGCGCCAGGCTAAAGTCCACGATTGCCGCGTCGATTGACGCCGTTTCGGGGTCGGTCGTCGGATTGCCGGGCGGCGGCGACGGCGGCGGCGGTGGCGGCGGCGGCGGCGGCGGCGGCGGCGGCGGCGGATTGCGCGGCGGCGGGCTGGGCGGCGGCGGCGGCGGCGGCGCCGACGGCGGCGGCAACGCGGGCGGGTCGGGCAAGCGGCAGCAGACGTCCGACCAGCCCTGGCCGTCGAGGCTGTACACGAGCGCGTTGGCGGCGCCGCCCGCGCACGAGTCCGGGTCGCCCGCGGTGGGCGCGGGCGTCGCGCACGCGGGGCACGGCACGTCGTTGCAGGGGCCGCACGCGCCGCCGAGGCTGGGCCGGCAGCATCCCGTTGCGCACATGCCAATGCACGTGTCGTCGATCGTGGCCGTGTTGCACGCCACGCCGTTGGCCAGGCAGCGCGGAAAGTCGAGCATCGTCTGAAAGTTGGTGTTCTGGCCGTTGGCGTCGAGAACGGCCGCAATGGAGCACTGCGTGTTGCCCCCGGCGCAGCTGCCGAGGGCGCTGGCGTCGAACACGACGCTGTCGGACGTCGTGCACGGCGCTGGCGGCGGCGCGGGCGGGACGGGCGGCAGCGCGGGTGGCGGCGAGGGGTGGGCGCCGCAGTGGTCCGAGGTCCAGACAAACCGCTTGTCGTAGTTGCACCCCGTGGTCTGGCACAAGGGCAGCTCGTCAAAGGTGCACAGCCGGCGTGGAATGGCGGCGCTGTCGGCTGCGCAAGCGGCCACGGCCTCGTCGTACGTGTGGCCGACGGCCGCATCGGAGTAGCAGCCATTGCCTGCGCCAGTCGGATTCGATTCGCACTTGGTGTCGCCCACATTGTTGACCCAGCAGCAGCGCGTCACAACCTCCCAGCCATCTATGTTGGCGCCCCAACCCGCCGGCTGGATGCTCGGATCCACCACCCTGTCTTCGTCGGACAGCATGCACAGCGGATCGGGGTACCTGGCATTGGTTCCGCTGCCGGCCTGGTCGCCCACCACGTGCCGCATCTCGCACCAGAACATGAGCGAGGTGGCGTCGGGGGCGGCGTCGATGGCCACGTTGGAGTCGGTGTACGCGGTCACCTGCCCCGCCACGGCGGGCGTGAAAAAGGAGTAGGCGGCCGTGTCGCTGTAGAGGGCGGAGCAGCCCGGAGGATGCCCCTGCGCCAGCACGCCGAGCGGGTAGGAGTTCTGATACGCTGGCACGTCGCCATTGGGCGTGAGGACCAGCGTGGTCCCGGCGTCGGCATTCACAAAGAGCGCGCCGCAACTGGCCTCCGATGCCAAGGACGCGTAGCCGCGGCCGGCGCAGCCGGTGCAGTCCCCTACGCCCTCGCAGAGAAACGGGCCGACGACGGAAGCGCGCACGGCGGTCGGAAGGAGCGCGGCCAAGAATGCGCCCACGAGTGTCCAATGCGCGTCTCGGAGCATCAATAGGACTGCTCTTGCTCAAGACGGTGCCACACCCACACACACACACCCTGTCGCGCTCGAGCGCGTACGCAGACCCAACACACGGGCCCACTCCAGAGTGTATGCGTGTCTCACTCCATTCGGGGGCATGACGGGGATGGTTATGATCTGCACGCATTCCGCCGATGGCGCAACGCGCACACACACACACACACACACACACACACATACACACACACGCACGCACACACACACACGCGTCCACTGCACACCCAACGTTTCTATGCCTCACCGTCCCGGTTTCGCGGCGGTGTCGAGGGTTTCGGAATGCTGGTGACAATCAACATTGGAAGATTCCCCATTCGCTTCGAGGCCATGCCCTCCTCGGTGAGCGGCAGGTCGCGGTCGCAAACTCCGTTTACCGAACTCTCAGACGACACGACGCCATCCTTCCAGCACGGTCCCAGGCACCGCTTGAGCGAAGAAACCGCAACGGGGATCCCGGCGTTGAGCCGCACGGCAATCACCACCGACGGCAGCGCGTCTGTGGGTTTGAGCTTTCTCGTCAACATGGCGTACGACTGCACCAAAACTTCGCCTGCGGGACCGCGCAGGCTGAGCACGCGTTCGATGACCGCTTGTGCCTTCTCAAGCTCCGACCCCAGTTCGGGAACGGTTGCAGACGAAAGCCGCTTCCGTGCCTTGGAGACGGCCTCTTCCTGATCCTCGCACAGGTCTCGCTTGCGCTTTCCATTCGACGTGGGGGCAGGTGCCGTGTCCGGGGAGGGTGCCTGTGGTTCAACCCCGACTGGCATTGTGGCATTGGAATTTTCAAACCGTGCCGTGAAGACGAGGGACGTTCCCGAAGTCGCCAGGAATGTGCGGCTCAAACCCACCCTGCCCTTGCTAGGGTCGGAGGACGCCGCGCTCGCGTGTGCCTTGTTGTGTAGCGCCGTGATGTTGGAAAAGCTGGCCGTTGTGGGCAGCGTGTGCCTGGACACCGTTCCTATGAGCTTGGAGGCGGTGCAGCCCTCGTGCTGTGCGGCGGCGCTCAGCGCCGCGTGGACGGTTTCGAGCGCATTCATGCACCACCACCTCCACTAGCCAAAACACCGAGCATGTTTACCAAAAACACGACCACACAGCCACCAGTCACACTACCGTGCACAGGGCTAGCGCCAAGGTTTGAAACGTGCAGTCTCGTCCGTGCGCGCGCGTACACGCGCGTTGCATGCGCGCTCAAAGCTGCTTCTTGGTCAGCCCCAGGATGGAGCCTCGCAGCTCGTTGACAATCTTCTTCTCCTCCGCCTCGGTAAACTTGTACACCGTGCCCTCCTCGTGCAAGCGCCGCGCGGTGGGTGGCGGGGCCGAGGGCGGGGGCGGCGGCGTCATTGGAGAGGGCGGATGAATCGGCGGCGAGGGCCCATGCGGTGGGAGCGGTGGCGCAGACGGCGAGATCATCTTGTTCGCTCGGTTGTCGGTTTCCTTCAGCTGGTCAACGCTCCAGAGGCCAGCCAAGACAAAGCCGGTGCCGATGCCGAGACCGGCTATGCCAAAGACGAGCTTGCCCGTGGTGGCCATGGTGGGTTGTGCGCCACGCTCCGCGCGGCGACGCGCACGCGCTCCTCACTGTGCGCGATGCACGCTCTCGCGCTCTCCCAATTGGTTGACTGCTCCCCGTTGCCTAATCTCAATCGTCGCGAGCCTCCGCGCCGCGCTAACGCGTGCGCCGATACAACTTTTTCGGGCGAATGCACGCACGCACGCAAACCCCACAGGGCTGGAATGCTTTCCCCCTACGCCTGTCGCACACCCGACACTGTGGACACCGCCACAAGACCTCGCGGCTACGCACGAGCCGGTCACGCGAAAAAGTTGGAACCAATCATCGCCTCGCTCGACTATTACGACCACGACCCCGCGGCGTGGAGATCCCTGAAGACGTCGGTGAAGCAAATGAATGATGGGTGGGACACAATCTTGAGACAAGTGCCCTGTGGCACCGACGAGTATGCAATCCTCGTGGCGCAGCGCGACTGTTGCGTGGAAGCGCTTCGTGTTCAGATCGCCATGTTTAACGACCACCGAAAGACGTGCAGAAACGCGCTCAAGCTCCAACGAGTGTAGCGGGAAGACCCGAGCACGGCTGTGTGGGTTGCGTGTGTAGTTGAACTGCTTGCGCCCGCACAGTAAAAGGCTTCGCGGGTAGCTCCGCGCAACGTAAAACCCAAGCACTTTCTAAAGTGTTTCTACTTTGGCTTCTGAAAGTGGGGCTACTCTTCTACTTTTGGAGCCCGTGCACAGGCTGCGGCAGATGGATCTGCCCACGAGATTTCTAAAAGTATGCAGTGTTCATATAAAAGTATGCGAGATTTTTTCGAGATCCATCTGCCGCAGCCTGTGCACGGGCTCCAAAAGTAGAAGAGTAGCCCCACTTTCAGAAGCCAAAGTAGAAACACTTTAGAAAGTGCTTGGGTTTTACGTTGTGAAACCCCGTGTCCCATGCGCGCGCGCGCGCGCGCACATCTTTCGGCTTGTGTGTTTCGTGCGAGCGCTAACAAGGGGAGCGGCGTGGCCGCTCCCACCAAGCCGGTTGCATCCGCAGACTCGCGCAATGTCGGAGTTGGGTTCGTCGTCCAATAGCGACGACGAGGGTATCGATGACGGCCCCGCGCCCAAGCGACGGCGAGTTCCACTCGAGGAGCAGGACGAGTACCGAGAGTACGATCAACCGGCAGAGAAAGAGGACGAGAGTGACGACTCGCTCGAGTTTGAGGCCGGGTTTGACGAGGCCGAAGAGGGGGAGGGGTCTGGGGACGAGCAGCCGTGGGCCCAACCGCAGCAGCCGCAGCAGCCGCACGGTGACGACGACGAAGCCGAAGAGGAGGGCGAAGAGGAGGGCCTTGCGGATCCGCGCTTGTTGATGAAAATCGAAGACATGCCTGGGTTTTCAAAGGAGATGATGGGGCACGACATCAAGCCTTCCCCGGCCAGCTACCAGACAGGGCTCTCCGGGTACTGGGCGCCGTGGTCCAAGACCAGCTCGCCGTTTACGCCCGGCAACGAGCCGCGGCCTGCGCGCGTGCTCTGCCACACCATTGTGAGCGAGTTCATCGCCAAGGACGCGGCGCGCATCGGCGAGTGGGAGACGCTTTCCGACCCGGCGGCACGCGCGCGCCAGGTCACGTCGGCGGCGTTGCTCGGCATGCTCACAACGGGCACGGCCAAGGGCTGGACGTGCACCGACGAGCACACCGAGTTGCTGCAGGCCGCGTCGCAGGACAAGGACCTGAGCGAAGCCAAGGCGAAGCTCAACGGCAACGTCAAGACCTACACCTACAAGCCGCACGCCAACCACCTCGGCAACGACCAGACCAAAAGGGACCTCGTCTCGACGCAGTTTGGTTGGTTCTTGGAGGAGCTGTATTCTCCCGACAAGACCAAGGTGGTCGCCATTCGCATCTTCAAGCTCATCTACTGCGCATCGCACTCGGACGACGAGCTGTGGCGCAACTTGATCGAGGAGACGTCGGAGATTACGCGCGCGGGCAACATCAATGCGATTCCAGAGGCGCTGCGCAAGCCAAGGATGATGACGCAAAACAAGCTGCAGCGCACGCAAATCAACGACGAGGACTTGGAGAACACCGCCTCCACCCAGTGGAAGCGCATCGACTCCATGTCGGCGCTGACCAAGCACCTGCTGCACCACGCCGGGGCGGGCGACGGCAGCCGCGGCCGGCCGCTCTACGCCGACATGGCCAAGGAGACGGCGGCCGGATGCATCGACCGATCGCTGGAGTCGGACAAGAAGTGGGGCGGGAAGCACCCGCTGGGGCCGAGCGTGGCGCTCAACTTTAAGCGGTTTCTCAAGCCCAATGTGAAGGAGCCCGGCCACCCTGGGATCAACGTGGCCATTGCCGGCACGGTGGATGCGGCGGGCAATCCACTAAAGATTCTGCCGGTGCAGTGCGACCCCAACAACTACTTTGACAACGACGGCACCTTTCGCCCTCCCGACGAGGTGGAGGAACTCGGCGCTCTGTGGGCGTGCCACGACAATTCGGTCAAGAACATCTTCAACGTGCCGTTTCCGCGCCCGGTGCACGGCAGCGTGGTGCCCGACGACGTGCTGCTCAGGGCCTTTTTTGACTTGCGCAAAGACGACGACAAGATGCTGCGGCGCACGCAGCGGGGCGACAATCCCAAGACGTTTGAGGAGGTGCGCGACATTGTGGAGGTGGCCTTCAACAGCATGGCCACGGAGCGCGACGCCGTCGCCGCCGCCATCAGCAAGGGCATCCTGAACACGGAGATGCTGAGTTACGACTCCATGGACAAGACGGTGGCCGAGCAGGAGCGGCTCGACCGTCGCGCCTACGAGAAGCGCAACGTGGACAAGGTGGGTGAGGTGTGGGTGCTCGAGCCGCGGCAGGTGTGCAAGGACATTTCGCTCGAGATTGAGCGCATCTTTTCCATGGTCGACGAGTACGACAAGCGCGAGCGCGTTGAGCACGCGCGCAGCGCCAAGAAGAGGTCGCGCATTCAGCGGCGCGAGGATGCCATCGTGCGGCAAAAGAAGCACTGCGATCTGGTGGAGTCGTGCATCCGCCTCGGGGTGCGGCGCTTTGAGCACGCCTTTGCGTCCAAGAAGCTGGCGAGCACCATCCCGCCGGGTTGGCGCGACATTTGCCACACGGGGCTGCGCGCGGCGCTCAAGGAGTCGGCCGAGATTGGCGTGCGCCTCGCGGGCCGCAACATGGGCCGAAAGGTCGATCCCGATCACGTCAACGCCAAGCAGGGCACGGCCAACATGGCCTTTGCGCACGGGCAGACGATGGTGCGCAAGGACCTCACGCCGTGGGGCCACTGGCGCTGCTTTCTCACGCACATGCTCAGCGCGGGGGTCAAGATCCAGGGCGACCAGGTTCGCTTGATGCTCGAGGCGTGGATCCACGCGGTGCGCATGCCACTGTTCCAACCCAAACCGCGCGTTTGCTTTTTTTGCCTTGCTAACGCTCGTTTGTGCACGTGTTTGCGCAGTTTGAGCCGTGAGCCGCAAGAAGGCACTCAAACTCCATCTAAACACATTGCACCTGACGCGCACACTGCCTGTTTGTTCAGGTTTCAAGAGGTCTCATTCTTCTACCTCATGCATGCTCCAAACTCCAACCATCACCCATTCGAACAACACGACTCAGTGGATCACACGCGTGTCTGTGGCAGGTGCGGAGGACCGGGTTTGCTGCTGCTGTGCAACTCAAACCCTTTGACCAATGGCACACTCACGCGTTGCCTGTTCCACTGTTGGCAGGCATGGGCAAGTCGATGCGCGCCAAGCGCCTCCAGGCCATCCTCTGCAAGGGCTGGGTCGCCAATAGCGGATCGGCGTCGGTGCGTTGGCAAGATTCGAACGCGCCATCTGTAGGCACGAACTGGCCCTAACCCCCAACCCTAACATTGATAGGCAAAAGCCGGGATGAATGGAGGTGCGCCCAACGCGCAAGTCAAACTCCCTATTCAAACCCTTGTTCACACACTCACACGTTCCTCACACATCGGTTGCAGGCATGGACCACCTCTGCGGCCGCCTTGTGTATGCAACCACCGTTCGAACTCACACACGTTTCGTGCATTGGACCTCACACCGCGTCTGTGCGGCAGCTACTACGACGAGGTCACCACCGACTTTGGCAGCGCCGACAGCGACCGCATCGAGTACCTCAAGACGGAATGTCGCGTCCATTGAACCACCCACTTGCACGATCACACACCATACTGACCCGTCTACCCACACGCTGTTCAGATCACCATGGAACAACACGCCGACCTGCAGCGCACGGTCAAGACCATGGGCACCAACGGCCTCGAGTCCTTCACCACCATCCACCTGGAGACGCTTCACTTCGAGTCGCACATGATGTCCACCAACTGCGGCCCGCTCGGGATCAAGTCGGACGTCGAGCCGGGCACCAACCGCGCCGCGCTCTCCGACCGCAGCGTCGCGCACGTTGTCCACGCGGCGGACGACGCCGGCCAGAACAAGTCCGACGGCGAGTTTAGCCTCGAGTCCGCCTCGGACAATGTCAGGGAGCAGGTCAACCGCCTGCGCGTCGTCTCGTGCCTCATGGCCTACGTCCTCGTCTTCATCAAGCACCTGCCGCACTGCCAGCCCAACATTACCTACGCGCGCGAGCTGACCAACAAGTGGGACGACATTCAAAACGACGAGTTCAACCTGCCGCGCCCGTCGAGACGCAAGAAGCTCAAGCGCAAGATGATGTTCAACGTCTTCGCCACGGAGTCGGCGATCGTGGAAAAGTTTCTGTGGAAGCACACGGCCGTCGATTTCAAGGACATGCTGCCCGACGCCAACGGCAACCTGAGCGGCTTCTGCATCGACCAGCTGGTCGACGTCATCCGCTCGCTCCAGCGCTGCCTCGACCACGAGACCATCCTGAATGCGTGGTCGCACAACCTCGACCACTCGCCGCCCACGACGTCGCACGTCTTCCAGATGAAGACGGTGCTCTCGCAGCTGCACGGCGCCGACCTGGACTTTCGCACGCTATGCGGCAAGATGCCCTCGCAGGCCGAGGACGCGCGCAGCCGCGCTGGCGGGCGCACCGCATCACAGACGGCGGCGGGTGGGGCGCACCAGGGCGTCGCTC
>Ga0209603_1002224_pt1 | contig 18403 bp, 6 predicted proteins | sample COGITO_mtgs_1206_FD_184812 | JGI IMG/M metagenome (GOLD analysis project Ga0209603, IMG submission 184812) | Pelagic marine microbial communities from North Sea - COGITO_mtgs_120607 (SPAdes) (version 2) | ecosystem: Environmental > Aquatic > Marine > Epipelagic ... | reverse complement strand
ACACAAAAAGAAGGCATACAGAAATAGGAAAAGTCCCGCCAAATGAAATATTTTATCAAAAAGCAATTGCATGCTAAATAATTAAAAGTAACTTAAAACTGTCCTATACATTGGGAGTACTATATTATTATGAAGTATATTAATAAATTATTTTCAGTTGTATTTTTTACAATTACCTAATAGGCCAGTAGTTAACACATCCGCATATTTAGACAAATCCTTCAGAAAGACAAGTTGTTTTAGATCTATAAACATTGTTTCTTTGATCAGAATTCCTGTTTAACTCTCGATAGAAAGTACATTTATCTAAGTATAATCTAGATGCAATCAGTGATTTACTTATTCTTTCAGTTAACATAACTTCGATTGCATACCTGTGCTCAAAGGTTAAGTGTGTCATTACAACTTTATTTTTTGCGATTTATAGAGGTGAAATAACAACTGACTTAGAAACAGAAAAGGGAATTGTGTAATTTCCTTTCTGTTTTTAATCTTATTCCCACAATAAATCTAAACGTTGAATTTGTTACTTAAATTCAAGAATTTATCAAAGCTTATACCATAAAAAAGCCTAGAATTATTTTGATTTGAGCCTTTTTTGATTCCTAAACATTTCAAAATGAGTAATCATATAACCAAGCCACTTTTGTTATTCAGAAAGAAGTACGACTGAGGAAACTTTACGCACACATCTAAAATTACTCCCCTAGCGCTCAGGGTGATTTACGAATAGGTTTATTAGACAGGGTTTATTGGTAGATTTATTTTATAAAGGACTACGAACAACGAAATAAACTTAACCAACTACCTAATTACAGTAACGGTCCCAACTAATTGTTCTGAATCGAGATTTCCTATTTGATAAAAACCTGTTACAACAATTTTGTAAACATAAACATCAATTTGGACTTCATTACTATTTACGGTTCCATCCCATTGATTAGATGGGTCGTTCGAAGTGAAAATTAGTTCTCCCCAACGGTTAAAAATCATAATTTTATAAGTCTCTATATTAGACATTTTAGGCTCGAAAGTATCGTTTAATCCATCCCCATTTGGTGTAAATGCATTTGGAATGAAAAAAGTCATCGGACAAAATTCGATCACTTCTCTTTGTACCGTTATAGGACACATTGGATAGTGATAAAGCGTCGCATTGTAAACACCTTCTTGTGTAATAACCAAATTACTATCCGGTCTGCTGCTTTCAGACCCGTCCCATACAATTTGCGCAGGACTTGATATTTTTATGGTAATTTCATTTAAATAGTCAAAACAATTAATAAACTCTTCTTCATCAGGTAGAATAGGAAATGGTAAAAATTCAACCTCTTTTGAATTGCCCTCAGAGCAGGTTATTCCGTATCCTTCATTTGTTGTAATCACACTGTACTCACCTGTTTCTGTTGTGATAATATTTTGACCTTCTTCACCAGTACTCCATTCAATATTATCAGTAGTTACACTGATTAATAATTCAATTTCATCCCCTTCACAAGCCAATGAATCCCCTTCTATTTCGAAGAGTTCGGGTTGATCAACTCTATATAAATTGGCGCTAGATTGTTGTTTACATCCATTTTCATCGGTTACAATAATAGTGTAATTTCCTGCATCAATAGCTGAAATTGATTTTGTGTTCCCAATTCCAGTACCGCCCCATTCATAAAACTTAGCGGTAGTTGATTCAGCCGAAATTTCCACACTTGGCACGTTAGAGCAAATCACTGTATCTGCGACAAAAACAATTGGTAATGTGTCAACATGTAATACTCCAGTAGCAGTGTCTTTACAACTATTAACATCTTCAACAATCACAGTATAATTCCCTGGTTTCGAGCCCGAAGTTGTCGCTAATACTCCTCTTGCGTTTTCGCTCCAAACATAACTGATTGCTGTTGTGGATATTGCCGAAAATTCACCATCCGATTCATCAATACAAATTGTGTCGTTGTTTACAGTAACTGTAGGAGAAATGTGATGCGCTAACTCAGCATCAGATGTGTCTTTACAACCATTTATATCGGTAATAATTACTTCATAAGTTCCAACTTTTGCTCCTTCAGTAGTTTGACTTGTTCCTGCACCCTTTTGCATCCATAAATATTCAATAGCAGTATTTGAAATAGCAGGTATTTGAATAGTATCTCCAATACAAATAATGGTATCATTTACAATAACTTCTGGTAATTCATGTACGGTAACTAAAACACTATCACTATCTAAACAGTTAAAAATATTGGAAACAACAACTTTATACACATCGGTTGAATCAACCGTAATCGTTTGTCCTATCTCACCACCAACATTCCATTCCCACGTTTTAAAAACACCTGCATCAAGTATTACTTCTTTACCATCACAGAATGCAGTATCACTTAATTCAACATTTGGTAAAGGATTTTGACCAATATTAATTTTTGCTGTATCAGAGCATCCCACTTCATTAATTCCAACAATGTAATAAACACCAGAATCGGCAGTTTCAGGAGTAGCATATGGAATTAAAGCTGCTGAATCTTCAAAATAAATTAAATCGGGTGCGTTTACAGAACCAACCGTCCATAATGAGTCTGTAATATCTACAACAACAGGAGCGCAACCTATTGGAGGGTTTGTTACAATTAACGATACTGAATCAACTGCTTTTATAGTTGAATTAGCAATCATCATTCCTGCATATCCAGGTCCTGAATTAACTATTATTTCAACGGTGTTTGTTCCCAGTTGAAAATCTTGTGTAATCTTATGAGGGATTAGTTGATAGCTACCTAAGAATTTTGGACCTTGTGAAACACCATTAACAATAATATCCATTATTTCATTATCAGCAGCTATGCTAAAGGACAATTCACTAGCTTCTAGTTGAGCTGCCGTCATTTCGAAGGTTTTAGAAAAATTAAGGGTTACAGCATCACCAGTTCCTGAAATTGCTGAACCTACACTATATTCCTGACTAATCCCATCTCCATCTACATCAACATGTTTTCCAGGCCCATTATTAGTTCCCGTCCACGGATAGCACACCCATAAATAATCGGGATAAGATGCATCCCCCCAAACTCCAGCTGCTTTATTCATTCCCACTGCTGGAATAACTGCACTACTTATTGGAGTTGCATAACTATTTGCAGTATATACATGATATACAGGATTATTAATCCATTGAATTTTCCAGTTCGGATCATTTTCTCCTGCGTTTATTTTAACTCCTGTATTAAACTGCTCAGCAAAACTTGAAATTGTTGCTCCAACACACAATCCATTAAAGTCAGTATCAATAGCTACATCATTTGCTGGATTGGAATCCAGTTCAGAAAAAATGGTAACCGTATTTATTAAATCTCCCTTATAATCAGTAGGAATAGCAATATTTACTGAGTAAATAATACTATCTCCAACTGGAATATCTGCAATGTCATTTAATGCACCGGCTTGACTTCCAATCACTCCTGAAACTGCTCCTCCTGAAACCGTTGCGTCCCATGATACATCTCCGTTGGAAATCCCTGTTGGTAAAGGGTCATCAATAACAACGTCTAGGGCATCATATGGACCGTGATTTTTAACCACAATTGTGTATTCCGTAGTTGTTCCAGGTGTATAATCTTCTCTACCGTCCGTTTTAGTAACAGCTAAATCAGTTTCACAAATTTTCACAACAACAACTACACTATCCTCATGTCTAATGACTGCTTCAAAAGAAGGAGCATCTATTAAATTTGCTGCCGCGTTCAAATCAACAGCTGAGAATAAAAACCTTGTATCTGTCTGACCCGAAGGGACTATATATTCTCCTGAGTAATATCGCCAAGCAGTTGGACCATCAGTAAAATCTCCAATTATTTCATAAGGCCCATTTGGTGGCCCTATTTTCAATTGCATAGTTTCAGCAGTAACTCTTCCTCTATGTGCAAATCCCCATTTTATAATTTCACCTTCAGTTGTTTCTACATCTTGGTAAAGCGCCGAAGGTTGTGTGGCATTTAATTCCGCAAAAAAGGTTCCTGAATAGGCAGGATGACCTAGAAATCCATCTCTCCAAATTTCAATTTTATTATCGGTGGCGGTTGTATTCCACCCATCAACCAAACTTGCATCTAATTGGGCATTAGTACCGGGTAAATTCACATCTTCAAAATCACTATTTACTAACAAATCCTTTCTTATTAGTGTTCTTTCAACAGTGTAAACACTTGTTTCCTCAGGGTAAGCCTTTATTGTGCTATCATTAACTGTTACTTGACGATCGGTTGACCAAATAGGATCTATCATATGCATGGCTTCAATTAATGCCGTATCGCCTTTACAAATTATTAAAGTATCTGCATAAATTAAATTAACTGGACAATCTTCTACAATTATTTGTACGCTATCAGTATCACTACAACCAAAATCGTTATAAACTTCAGCGATATACTCATTGGTTTCATCAACTGCAATTGTTTTAGTGGTTGCTCCGCCAAAACTCCAAACAATCGAATCTTGAACCCCAGCATCAAGCAAAACATTATTACCAAAACATATGGTAGTATCTGTTCTTAGTAATACATTGGGATTGGGATTAACTATGAAAATTATACTGTCAACTCCTTGACATCCTAATTGCGTATTGTAAACAGTTACCTCAGCAGTATAACTTCCCGCGGGTACTGATGTTAATTCTGAAAGTACGAATTGACTGTCTACTGGTAAAGTAGTTTGTACAACATCTGAAATCCCTGCCATATTTGCTGCATTATCCCAATCAATAGCGTATTCATCTGGTGTTCCACTTATAATGTTATAGGGAAGAACTGTGTTTGTAGTTCCTGAACAAATCGTAACAGTATCTATTTCAATATCTTGTGCGGCAACTTTAACAACAATATTATCTATTCCAACGTAAGCGAAATTACCACGAGGAGCCAATAATAATCTATCGTAATTTCTAGTTGGTGTAAATTTAAACGAATATTCATTCCATTGGACTCTGCTATTTACGGTTGTGGATGTACCAATATGATCAACCTCAGGAATAGCTCTAATAGTTGTTCCATTTTTTTGCGTTATTGTATTTAACACCGGATTTGTACCTTCTTCAATTCCAAAAAATTCAACTTCACCATATTCATCCCAAATAGCCTGATTACGAACAAGTATGCTTACACCAATAAAACTAATCTCATACTCTTGATTAGCGAAAAGATTTGTTGGTAAAGTTCCAATAATTACTTCTTGTGTGTTTCCATTTAATGGAGAATGTAACCCAGCATAAGCATTTCCACCATCTATATGCGGTAGAATAAGACCATTCGTATTAGTACATATTCCTGGATCATTAACAAAAAGACCAGCAGTATGGTTTGAATTAACCCATGAGGAGTTACCAGCATAAGCTTGTGTAAACAGATCATAACTTGGGGCTGTACAATTCACATAATCCTCAAAATCAGTCATTAGGATGAAACATGAGGTTGGGTCTGGGTCGGCATCTATATCTATTGCTACATTATTTGTACTATCCAAATCCTCGGTTCCATTTGGGGTGCTAATTGTAACGGTGTTTTCTAAATCACCAAATTTAGTACCTGATACTGCTGCTGTAACCGTATAAACAATACTGTCCCCAACGGCTAAATTAACATTATCAATAATTGCTCCTCCTCCAGAAGATCCAGCACTATTAGTTGCCGTTCCGTGGAGTACAGCAGTCCATGTAAAACTATTAATTCCATTGGGAATAGGATCGGATACGGTTGCATTTTCTATATCTACTGGTCCATTATTTTTTGCAACAATAGTGTATATTGTGTTAGAAGATCTTTGATAAGCAGAAACACCGTCGGTTTTGGATATCGCTAAATCTGTAGGGCAGTTTGTAGCTGCAGAGGAGATGGTTATTGTTGACGAATTATCACTGTAAGTTCCATCATCATAAAAGGCCATGTACAAATCACCGTTTGAAAGTGCGTCAAATGATAAAGAGTTTATATCTCTATAATAGATATCAGTTCCCGAATTATAATCTCCATTCCCATCTAAGTCAATAAAGGCAATATAACCTAATATAGGGGCCTTTTCTCCACCATTTAAACCCGTCCAAACATGAGGTGAATTATCGTAAGTCCCTGTCAATACATCTCGGTATAAGTCATTAGAAAAATACCGAGTTCTATTTAAACTTACTTGTCCACCATGACTAGTATTGAATACCACAGCAAAAACATCTTCTCCAGCATCAGGGCCATTTGTAGCTGTAAAAGAATTTGAACCACCTATCGATTCTAATTGATAGTTAAGCCCCTCTGTAACCTCACCAATATATTGCCATGCAGCAATTTTTGCATTTACAGAACCAATAATTGGTGTCTCACAACCGATATTACATGCACTTACTGGATAGGTTGCAAGGTTATTTGTTGTGTCACATTCAGGCATTAAAACAATTGGTGAATTGCTTGGGTTTGTTCCTTGGTCATTCACATAAACATGAAGGTCATAATTTTCTGCATTCACTAAATAAGTTGTAACCATACAACCCGCACTAGGGATTGTTGATGCTAAATTATCTATGCGTTTAGTTCCAATAAGTGTACCTCCAGATAATGGATCTCCTTTGTAAAAACTTATATCAAAATCAAATACAAGCGCATCTGAATTTACTTGACAAACTTTAACGTGTGCAATTCCTGTATTTTGGTTGCAATTTGTAACTAAGGAATCTAAAGCGATTGTATAATCAGGTAAAACGGGATAAACGGGATTACCACTTTTATAGGTTAAAGAGGTTTGCGCCAAATATAAATCTTGCCCATCAATTAAGGCTTTGTTTTGAAATTCCTTTGGTACAGTAAGATCGTCATTAATAAAAGTCGGAACGTAATTGTGAGTATTCCAAACTTTTCTAGTTGGAACCCAAATTGTAGAATCACTTTCGTAAACCCTAACTTGTCCTTTTCCTCCTCCACTCACATCCGAACAAGTACAAACTAATTCAGCATCACCATCACCATTAACATCAACTACAATTGGCAGTTCTGTTCTTGTTCCTGATCCACATTGTGTTTTTGTTATGATTGCTCCAGTAGCTCCATCTAAAATATACAAGAAATTTTCATCTCTATAAACTACTTCTGTTTTTCCATCTCCTTCAAAATCAAAAGCTGTAGAGGTTGTCATATTGGATTGATCAACTACAGGAATACCCCATTTTCTTGTCATATTAGACTCAATGGTAATAAATTCATTTCTACCAGCCATCCCAATTTCTAAGAAGCCATCCCCATCAAAATCAGCAATAGAGGCTAAGCCAACTTGAGTGTTTTGATCGGGTTGAACATCAAATGGATTATCCTCTAAAGGATTCCCTTGCGCATCGTGAGTTACAAAAGCTTGTGTTCTCGGATTCCAAATATAAATTACACCTCCATCACCACAACAAGTTCCGGATACTATAATATCCATTTTATCATCACCATCCCAATCTGCTAAACTAACTTTACCATCATTTACAGAGTTAGGTGCTTTTGACACTTCAGTAAGCACTCCAGTGGTAATGTTTACGCTATACACTACATTTCCACATATTAATTCCATTCCTGAACAATCTGTACAAAAATTATCAGGTAAAATATCAAAAGCTGCAGAATACATATGTCCATTAACTCCAATTGCACCCTTACTCTCATTGTATAGATTTGGTAATTGAGCTGTAACTAAACCTGTAATTGAATTAAATATTTGGTTTCCTATAAATATTTCTGAGATTCCGTCTCCATTAAAATCTGCAAATGATGGATTACCAGCGTATACACCTTGAAACGTTCCTTGCCCTTCACTAATAGTAATTTCATTAAAACCTACTTTAGGATTTCCTTGATGATCAAAACATCTTAACTTTCCAAAATGATCGACTAAAAATATTTCTCCAAACCCGTCATTGTCAACATCAGCGATTGCTGGAGACTGAGAATATTCACTTAAATGTGCATTAATTGTATATTTGGTTGCTCCAGTTGTCCCATCTATAATATAAACGGTGTTATCATCCCTGAAATGAGTAACAACTTCTGGAATTCCATCACCATCTAAATCTCCAACGATAGGTGTTCCTCTAGTTTCAACATCAACAACACTTCTCCATTTTTCTACGAGATTGTATCCAGTTACAACAGGGGGAGCAATTTGACAATCTCCTGAATCTTTACCAAAATAGAAAGTAGAGCAATCGCTAATCCCTGAGCAATCACCATCGAAACAATCAATTAAGCCATCGCCATCATCATCTATTCCATTATCACAAATCTCTTGTGCATTTGAAATAAAAGCAATTGTAGCTAGTAAAAGTGCTAATACATATTTCGATATTTCTAATTTCTTTATTCGCAAAGTGTTTAATTAAAAACCAAATAAAGTGTTTAACAAATTTTACCTTATTAATGTTACAGTTCCCACAAGACTTTCCTGGTTTAAATCACCTTCAATATAAAAACCTGTCACAATAATTTTATAAACGTAAACATCAACCTGACATTGATTTCCTAAAAAAGTTCCATCCCACTGATTATCGGGACTTGTTGATGTAAACAGGAGTTGTCCCCAACGGTTAAAAATATGAAGTTTATAACTTTCAACATTATGCATTTTAGGTTCAAAGGTCTCATTTATACCATCCTCATTTGGTGTAAAGGCGTTGGGAACAAAAATCGTCATTGGACAAAATTCTTCTACCGTTACTGTAGTTTCTATTGAACATTGTGGATAATAATAAACCGATGCGTTATAACTCCCCGTACCAGTTACAATAAGAGTACTGTCAATGTCTCTATCATCATTATCATCCCAAACTACAAAAGCAGGTGTTTCAATATTAATTTCTAATTCACTCTGGTAAGTAAAACAGTTTTTAAACAACTCTATTATTGGGTCATTTGGATATGGAAGAAATTCAACTTCTTTTTCAGCGGTTTCCGAACATGTTAGCCCATTGGCTGTATTGCTTAACTCAACACCATAAGTTCCTGTTTGACTAACAGTTATTAACTCCCCTGATTCCCTTGTATTCCATGTTATCATTTGAGCTGTTGCAGCAATAGATAAATCAATCTCATCCCCTTCACAAGCTTGTAATATACCATCAACACTAAATTTATTTGGCTGTTCAACTACAAAAACTGTAGCGTCATCTTGTTGCTCACATCCATTTTCATCTGTTACTTTCACAACATAATTTCCAGCTCCTTTTACTGTAGCAATATTCATATTATCAGTTACTGTACCAGACCATGAATACGTAATTGCCGTAGTTGAAGTTGCTATTAAATCAATACTTTCAACATCGGAACAGATTGCCGTATCCTCAATCAAAACATGCGGCAAAGTATCTACTTTTAAAATCCCAGTTGCGGTATCTTTACAAGTATTCACATCTTCAACAATCACTGTATAATCTCCAGCTACTGAACCGGATGTAGTAGCCAAAGATCCAGTCCCGTTTTTCTCCCATTTATAACTTGTAGCAGTAACTGATAACGCCGTAAACTGTCCGTCTTGATCACCGCTACAAATAGTGTCGTTATTTACAGTTACAGTTGGCGGTATGTGGTAAGTTAATTGAGCTTCCGTAGTGTCTTTACATCCATTAGCATCTGTAATCTCAACTTTGTAAACTCCCGCAATAGTTCCGTTAGTTATTTGCTTATTGCCATATCCTTGTTCAGACCATAAATATTGAGTTGCTGTTGCTGAAACTGCCTCAAAAGTCCCAGTCCCTCCAGGACAAATCGATGTATCACTCAAAGCGACTTCAGGTAATTTAAAAACTGTAATTACAACACTATCGCTATCGGCACATCCAAAAGAATTCTTAACAGTAATCTTATACGCTCCGGAAGTATCAACAGTAATTGATTGACTACTTTCTCCTGTATTCCAATTCCAAACAGTTGCCGAATCACTTACTGCATCAACATTAATTGAAACTCCAGTACAAAATGACGTATCGTTACGCAATTCAACATCAACGTCATGAACATCAATATTAATGGTGTCCTGAATTATACATCCTCCTACACTTGTAATCTCCACCGAATATTCACCAGATATCCCAACGTCAATAGTTTGACTTATATCTCCTGTACTCCAAACCCAACTTGCAGCATCCGGATTCTGAGCATCTAAGGTTATTGAGCTTCCAGCACACATCGCGGTATCCTGACCAATATCTGTTGCTTCTAATTCACTTTGAACACTAATATTTATTGTCCCCGCATTATCCGTATAAACACCATCATCATAAAAAGCCATATATAACTCACCGGAAGTATTGGGAGTAAACTTTAACGAAGTAATGTCACGGTAATAAGTCTCCAGTCCTGAATCAAATTGTCCATTCCTATTTTGATCAATAAATGCCATAAATCCAAGGATTGGTGCCGATTCAGTACCAGAGCCAGACAAGCCTGTCCAAACGTGTGGAGTATTATCATAAACAGTAATTACATCAAATCTATTATTACTTGATTCGTAACGATTCCGAGTTAAACTCACATGATTCCCAGACATAGTATTGTATACCAAGGTCGTAACAGTATCTCCTTTTTCAGGACCATTATTTGGAATAAAAGTTTTGGAGCCTCCTGCCGGTGATATAACATAAGGCACACCAGTAACTACGTTACCCATTTTAACCCAACCTGCATTTCTTGAATCAATCGTTCCAGCAGTCTGAAAATTACAATCTTTTTCATCAATATCGATTGCAACATTGTTAGCAGGAAACGTATCATTATCAACTGTTATGGTAACCGTATTTGTTAAATCTCCAGCAAAGTCGGGGGGTATGGCAACATTCACAATATAAACAATACTATCTCCAGCAGGAATAAAAACCTCATCAATTAATGCCCCATTCATAACACTATTAACCGATGAAGTCGCTCCACCATACGTTGTGGCTGTCCAAGTAAAATCTCCTGCACCTATTCCTTCTGGTAAAGGGTCGGAGACATCTCCATCCACAACGTCAGACGGACCAAAATTTCTTACTACAATGGTGTAAATTGATGTTGCTCCTGCAAAGTACTTATCCGTAAAATCGGTCTTTGTTACTTCAGCATCAGTATTACACGACTGAATCAACAAAATCATTGAAGCAGTGTCTGCACAACCACTATCGTTTGCAACAATAACCTCATAAACGCCGGATTGATCAGCATCAATGGTTTTGGTGGTTTCAGTCGTACTCCACAAATAATTTAATCCAACAGTATCGGCATCAAGTAAAATAGACTGTCCATAACAAATTGTAGTATCACTTAATTCAATGTCGGGGGCAGTTAATTCGAGTGTTAAAACGAAAGTATCAACGTAACACTCTTGAGTTATGTCTGAGTAAATTCTAACTGGCGTAGTTCCCGACGCACCAATTGTTATGTTTTGAACATCTATTAAAAATCCATTATTCCATGAAATACTATCAAATCCACTTCCAACAATTTCCCAATCTACAGTTTCTCCAGGACAAAAAGCAGTATCTCCTTTTAATTCAAATTCGTTTAAAGCAACAGCATAAATAGAATCGGAAGTGTCTCTACATCCTCCTATTTCATATTCATATTCATAATATCCTGTTTCGGTAGCAAATAAACTATCGTTCGTTTCACCTAAAATTTCTACACCGTCTTTAAACCATTTATAAGAATCATATCTTCCAGAAGTTTCAAAAATATGCCCAGGTAAACAAGTAACAGAATCTTCAACTATACCTTCCTTCCAACCTGAATAAAATCCTCCAAAACCGGCAGCCCCATTGTATCCTGAAAAACTAACTAAGGCTAGTGTTTTCGAGTAAACAGCTATATGACCTTTTAAGTTTGAAACTTTGTAATAAACATAATCAGAATTGGGCACATTCTTGGCGGGACCTAATAAATCATTTCTTTTTACTCCATCTTTAAAGAATTCTATATCTGAACCAGTTTTCGTAGTAACAATATTTACACTACCACCCTGAAGGTTTAAGTTACCTGCTTTATTTATAAAGGGTATTTCATCAACATAATTAGACGTTTCACAAGTAATAGGAGGTAAAAAATTCATGCCAGGAGTTTTATTGTCATTTTTATTCGACCCCATTATAAATTGATAAGCGTAAGCAGGTACACTTGTTTCAATAAACATTGCTCCATTAATATACTTCGAACCATTAGCTAAGTAGTACTGGCCTGCATTTAAAGTTTTAACCACAACACCATTAATTTTAACTTCTGTTCCATTTTTGTGCGCAATAACCATTACTTGTTCAAGTGCGTTTACTGCCGAGGCTCCACGAACTACAGCATATTTAGAACCTACTTTGTCATAAGGAACAATTTGATCTGCACCATAATCAGCCTGATAATTATTGGTCATATACCCCCCCATAGAACCTGAACTAACAGCAATTGATTTATCCGAAGTAATTAAAGCTCCATTAAACCCAGCACCAGCATTCCTATTGGGAGCGTCAGCATTTTTAAGTGCTAAAACATAAGTTTCACCTTTATTCAAATTTATTGTGAATGGTGCATTTGTATTAGGAGCGCCAGGTCCATGTAAAACTGGTTTAACTTTAGTTAAATTAATTGTTACAGTTGTGTTATCCTCTGTTGCATAAATTCCAAAAGTTGCCAATTTACTTCCTAAAGAATTTAATCCCCATAAACTTGCTTTTTGAGGCGTAGGAATATGTCCAATTCTAAAAGTTTTACCAAGAGCGTTTTTTCCTTTAGCAGTTATTGAAGCTGCTTGTGCATTATTACTCGACCTAATTCTAACATTACAATATACTGGAGCGTCGGAAACAACGCGAATACCTCTACCTATTAATGGTTTGTTTAATTGGTTTTTACCAATCATTAAATCTGTGTTGGGACCGTTCATTTCTCCAGCTGCACCATAGGCTATAGGAGCGCCATTTGAAACAGTACCAGCGTTAATTATATTATCCGCACCATCGTAAATAGTGTAATTCACCGGGTTTTCAGATGGTGTAGAAAGATAAATTATTTGATGACCAGCGTTCCCTATGAAACGGTGAACAGCAGAAGTCAAAGGTGCAAGGTAGTGCTCCGTATCCAGCTGGGAAAATCCAGTTGATGCGATAATAAACAGCAATATTGTCCAAAATGTTTTTCTCAATATTTTTTTTGAAAAATTTAACATTGTAAAATAATAGTTATCAACACGAGATGATACACAATTAACTAAATATTGTATACAATTACACAAAAACCCTGTATGCTACTCTGTTTTAAGATTATTTATTCAGGAACAGATGATCGAGTAAAAGCCAATAGTATCGTTTTTAAAATAGGGCTCTATTCGATTATAGTCAACTAATCTTACGAAATTGTACACACTTTCGAATCAAAAAAACATAATATTAATTCATGACCATTTCTCAAAGCATTAAACTTATTTCATTATTTATAAGTATTTCCTTATCAACGTTCGCTCAGGTAACCGACACCTTAGATTTAGTTTGGAGTGAAGAATTTGAAGGCAATGGACTCGATAATTCTAAATGGGCAGCATGTCCAGAATGGCACCGACAAGGTGGCAGCTATTGGGAAGCTGATAATGATCAATTAGACGTTTCCGCTTTATCATCGGGGGTGTACATTCTTAATGTTGGAAATGAAGGAATTAAAATAATCAAACGATAGTTTTTAAAGTCGGAAATGGTTTTGAATGAAACGCTTACTAAAATTTAAAGATCCCACGCTACGCTCTGGAGGACGTAATAATGAAAAAAAACCAACCAATAACACCAAAAAAAACACGACCCCAAACGTCATTTAGAAGTAGGCAGGACTGAGGAAACTTCAAGCAAACACACCTCAAAATCCAACACTGCACTCTGGAGGAAATAACAACAAAAAAAACAAGGCATTTCAAAACACTAAGCAATTATTATAAACTTACCATTTTAGCTACTATTCCCTACCAATTAAAAATTGTTTGCTTCAAAGTTGCATTGCATCCATAATTCCCCTTATTTTTGCAAAGAAATTAAATCATACAAAATGGCTGATACATTAGAAGCAACAGAAAATAAAGTAGACGATTTATCATTCGTTCACGGTTTGGGAATGGCTCAAGGCTTAACCCAACAAGGGTTTGTTTTCATTAACATGGAGTTAATGGGAAATACTTTTTTAGGATTAGATGCTAAGACTGAAGAAATAATCGAAGCACAAGACGCAGATACTCAATTAAGAGAATTAGCTGGATCAACTGAGAACTTTCAAAAATTAAGCGACGAGCAAAGCGTTTTAGTCTCTAAGTTGTTTGCTAACTTATTTTTTCAAACAGAATTATTCCACCCAGCTTTAGGTGACATTAACGTCGCTAAGGTTGTTGAAGGAATTATGGGGTTTGTTAATAAACAAGCTGCACCTTCTGAAGAAATGATCAAAGGTTACACAGATGTAATGGATGCTTTTCAAAAAAAAATGGATGAAGAAAGCAAAGCTGCAGCTAAAGTAGCGGGTGATGCTGGATATAAATTTTTAGAAGAGAACGCTAAAAAAGAAGGAATTCAAGTAACCGAAAGCGGATTACAATACGAAATTATACAAGCTGGAGAAGGTGCCTGTCCATCTATTGACAACGAAGTTACTGTTCATTATGAAGGGACTACCATCGATGGAAAAGTATTTGATTCTTCTTACGCTAGAGGCGAGCAAATCTCTTTTGGTTTAACGCAAGTTATTAGAGGTTGGACTGAAGGTTTACAGTTAATGAATCCAGGTGCTAAATTCAAATTTTTCATTCCACAAGAATTAGCTTATGGTGATAAAGGTGCTGGTGCAGATATTGCTCCTTTTGCAGCTTTAATTTTCACAGTTGAATTATTTTCTTTTAAATAAGAGAAATTTCTAAAATATATAAAAAGCCGGAGCTAATATTTAGTTCCGGCTTTTTTTGTTTTCATAAATGACATATTAACAGAAATTTATCATCGTAAGTATAACAGTTGGATACCTCATCTTCTTGTGTACAGAGGTGTCTCCAAAATATAAACCCCCGCACTCCCTTAAATCATCATTACAATTAAGTACTTTTACGCCCAATAATCAATGATGCAAAAAAATAATCCTATGAACATATACCAACAAATTGAAACCGAAATTCAAAATGCAAATAATATTGTGATTACATCTCATAAATCTGCTGATGGAGATTCAATTGGTTGTTCTTTAGGATTGCTACACTTTATTAAAAAATTAGGGAAAAAAGTAGTTGTTTGCCATCCCGATGCAGCTCCTACATTTTTATATTGGTTGGATTCATCCCCTATTCTTTTAATGAGTGAAACTCCAGAAAAAGTAACGGAAGAATTTAAAAAAGCGGATTTAATTTTCTGCTTAGACTACAACACAGCTAGTCGTGTTGGACCGGAAATGCAAACTTTATTAGAAGAAGCTACTTGTAAAAAAATAATGATCGATCATCATTTAAACCCTGATGAATTTCCAACTTTAATGGTTTCGGAAACTACCGCATCATCAACTTCTCAACTAATTGTTGAGTTGATTGAACAATCAGGACACATTAATTTATTGGACGAAAAAATTGGAACGCCATTGTACTTAGGGATTTTAACCGATACCGGAACGTTCCGATTTAACTCTGTAAGTCCACGTACACATGAAATCCTTGCAAAACTATTGGCTGGAGGTGTACAGCATCATTTAGTACATGAAAAATTGGGTGATAATAATACTGAGAATCGTTTACGTTTGCAAGGTTTTGCGATGAGCATGAAATTGGAAATTTTAGACGAGTTTAAAGTTGCGATTATAGGTATCACCAAAGAAGAGTTGGCTAAATATGGTTACGAAAAAGGAGATACGGATATGTTGCCTAATCTTTGCTTGTCTATAAAAGGAATGAAAGCAGCAATTGTATTTACTGAACGTGATGGTATTATGAAAATATCATTTAGATCAAAAGGAAAAGAAAACCCCGTTAATATATTAGCATCCGAAAACTTCAATGGAGGTGGTCATGCAAATGCCGCTGGAGGCATGAGTGAATTATCAGTTAATGAAACGTTAGATAAATTAAAAAGATTAATTCCTAAGTATTTCTAAAGCGTATTTTACAATGCTCTTCTAAATAAGTGTTTATTTATAAAGGGCTTGATGAAATAATTCCTTAAGGAATTACCTGTTCAAACACCTCACTCCACTAATTCATAATTTAAAAACCTACAACAAAATTCATCATTCAGAAGGAGGTACGGCTGAGGAAACTTCAAGTAAATACAATCAAGATACCACGCTGCGCTCTGGAGGACGTAATAATGGAAAACAAATCAAACAATAACACCAAAAAACTACTACAACTCCAAACATCATTCAGAAGGAGGTACGACTGAGGAAACTTCAAACAAACACAATCAAGATACCACGCTGCGCTCTGGAGGACGTAATAATGGAAAACAAATCAAACAATAACACCAAAAAACCACTACAACCCCGAACGTCATTCAGAAAGAGGTACGACTGAGGAAACTTCAAGCAAACACAATCAAGATCCCATGCTGCGCTCTGGAGGACGTAATAATGGAAAAACAAATCAAACAATAACACCAAAAAACTACTACAACCCCAAACGTCATTCAGAAGGAGGTACGACTGAGGAAACTTCAAGCAAACACAATCAAGATCCCACGCTAAGCTCTAGAGGACATAATAAACTAGAAAGGTTAATCTTTAAAACCAAACAAGTTTTTTTATTTTAATAACGTTACAGTACCCGTAACTTGTTCTCTTTTGAGACCACCATGTTGACTAATGTAACCGAATGATATTTTATAGACATATACATCGCTTGTTTGTTGCACATTTTCTAATGTTCCATCCCACCCTTTATTTATGTCATTTGAAAAGAAAAAGGCTTTACCCCAACGATTGTAAATAATGAGTTCGTAATTATCTATTGTTCCCTGATAAACTGGTTTGAAAACGTCATTAAGACCGTCATCATTAGGCGTAAACGAATTGGGAAGGTATAGCTTACCAGGACAGTAATTCTCAAGCTCATAAGAATATCTCGAAATACAACTTTCATTGGATACTGTAAGTGGATAGTTTCCAGGTTCCGTAATTTCAACTTTGTTTGATTCACCAAAATCTTCCCATACAATTGAGACATCTTCATTTGTTAAAACACTTAAATAAATGCTTTGGCTTTCAAAACAAAAATAACCAATTGAATTTACATCTTTTATTGTTGCATCAGGAGTATCAATTTTAGTAACCACAATCAGTGCAGTATCTGTACAAAAATTACCTGTTATAACTCCTGAATAAATACCAGACTCATAAACGGTATATGTTCGACTAAATTTGTTTTCCACCCAATAGATATCATAGCGCTCGTTACCCGCAGAAGGTTTTAATTCAAACTCATCACCTTCGCAAAAGCTAACTGTTTTTTCAGGAAAAGGATCAGGTAAAATCTCTTGAGAAATAAAAATATCATCCTCGCTTAAACATCCAATCTCATTTTTAACTTTTAAATTAAGCAGTCCTTTATTATTTATTGTTATTTCCTTCTCAGTGGAACCGGTATTCCAGGTAATTGTATAATTATCTGGATAATTTGTTTGGAATTTTAGTGTTTCGCCCTCACAAATAGTAGTATCCCTACCCAAAGCAACAACAGGCAATTCTCTAACGCTTACTTCTATAGTATCCACTACTGTACAACCAATTTCATCACTAACCGAAACACTGTATATGCCCGCTTTTAAAACATTAATAGAATTCGATACAGCACCATTATTCCAAGTATATGATGCATTAGAATTGTACGCATTTAAAATGATGTTTTCCCCCTCACACAAAGTGGTATCGTTTCCAAGTTGAACTATTGGTAATATATTCACTGTTAGTTTTAAAGAATCACTTGCTTTACAACCGAAGTCATTTACCACTTCAACACTAAAAACAGCACTTGTATCTACTATTATATCCTGCGTATTTTCGCCAGTACTCCACAAAAAATTATTCGCTGAAGTATCTGCTTTTAAATAGAGGTATTGCCCTTCACAAATTGAAGTGTCATTACCAATGCTTACAAAAGGTATTTCATTCACCGAAAGTTTAAAAGAATCAACCGCAACACATCCGTTTTCGTCAGCTACTTCAACAACATAAACACCTTCATTTGAAACCTTAATTGTTGATGCCTCACCACCGGTATTCCAAGTGTAATTTAACCCTACTCCCTCAGCATTCAACTCAATCAATTCACCTGCACAAACCGCTGTATCATTACCCAAATCAACAATTGGTAAGTTGGTTACCAATAAGGTTAAAGAATCAAATGAAGAACAACCATTGCTGTCTGAAACTAAAACACTGTA
>Ga0209603_1002218_pt1 | contig 18446 bp, 16 predicted proteins | sample COGITO_mtgs_1206_FD_184812 | JGI IMG/M metagenome (GOLD analysis project Ga0209603, IMG submission 184812) | Pelagic marine microbial communities from North Sea - COGITO_mtgs_120607 (SPAdes) (version 2) | ecosystem: Environmental > Aquatic > Marine > Epipelagic ... | reverse complement strand
ATGATGTGTCCTATGCTTTCTCAGCAAAAAAATCCAGTTTTCCTTTTCATGGAAATCTAGTTCAAATCAGTTCTAGTCCAGAATCAGATCGTCTTCGGTTTAGTCCGCCAGGTTTTGAGCAAAGAATCCCTTACACCCAAAAACAAGAATACTATGAATTATTGGTTGATTACCAGATTCACCAGTTGAGCCGTACAAAAGCAGATACGCTTTCCCTACCTTTTACCCCCTCAGACTCCCTTTTCGTTCAGTTGATGCAAGATGCAATTACAACACCTATATATAAAGGATACAAACAAGAAGTTTCTTTGGATGGGTATAAAACGCTTACGACTACAAAAACTCTGCTCTACAAAGCATTGCTTCACGACAGCGACAACCTTGTTGCCGAATCGCTCGTATTGATGCTTTGCGGAACTTCACAGTGGGAGTTGAATACGCAACAAGGCTTGTTGCTGTTGTATCAACGAAACAAAACCCTAAAGCCCCAATTCCAGCAAGTAGATGGTTCGGGTTTGTCGCGATACAACCTTGCAAGTCCCAGGGGTCTGCAAGAAACTTTAGGTACGATTTATGAAATGATTGGAAGCAGGGAAATTAAAACTTTATTCCCACAAGCTAATTCAGAAGGAACCCTGACTCCTTATGCACCTCAGCACAACCTAAAGTTTGTATATGCCAAATCGGGGAATCTCAGGAATAATCATGTTTTGGCGGGCTACATTTTTACAGACACCAAAAAACCTTTCAGCTTTGTAATTTCGGTCAACAATTATACGGGTGACAAAAAAGCAATACAAGAAGCAGTCGGACTCCAGCTATCTGTTTTACACAAGAAGCTTCGATAAGAGGCTGGTTAATGAACAGCCGTTGTTGATAACTCTAAAGCGTTCCATGACCGTAGACTTGTATTTTATTTTAAGTTTGCATCTATCGTTAGGGGCTTTTCTTTTAGAAGCTTTAAAATCTTTTTAACCTCCGCCAAAAGCGGAGGTTTTTCATTCGCTAGAATTAAAAGATATACTTCACTATTTATTTCAATCCTATTGTTTACAGGATTTATGCCCAAATAAATTATTTATTTTTTTTCAAAAACTATTTGAAAGTTCAATTATATATTTATATTTGCAAACAAATGTTAATCTAAAAAATAAAAGCATTATTAATTTTAATTTAAATTTTATCAAAATGAAAAAAGGTTTATTAAGTCTTTTGGCGGTTGCTCTAACGATTGTTAGCTGTCAAAATTATGACGATCAGTTTGCAGAGCTTACTGGTCTTGTCAACACATTGTCTACTGACGTTGCAGGTTTGACTCAGGTTCAGACTGATCTTGCAACACTTTCTGGTGTTGTTAACGCAATTAAAACTACAATTGATACTGATCTAACTGGAATTGAAGCTGACATTCAAACTCTTGAAGATTTATTGACTACTGTTGCTGATTCTCAAGATTTAGGAGAAATAGTAGATGCACTTGCAGCTGTACAAGAAGATGTAGACAAGTTACTTCAATCATCAGCTACGGTTAACCAACCTATTAATATAACTAACACTGCAAATTTACAGTATGCTTCAGAACTAATTGATTCTAGTGAAGAAGGTCCAGAGGTATTAGTAAATGGAAATGTTACAGTAAATACAGCGTCTTTATCTGTTACTGAAACAACTTTAGCAAACGCTATTGTAGCAAAAATTAAATCAGTAATAGGAGATGTTTCGTTTACGGCTGCTGCGCCTCTTACTGCAAGTGCTTTGGCATTTATAAATGGAGATTACAGTGTGTCAGGATCTGATATGGATGATTCTATACTTGGAGATGTTACAGGAGATGTTTCTATCGCTGAAGGTGATGGTGGTGCTCTCGATTATTCTACCCTTACTACTATTGGTGGTGATGTGACTATAGCAGCTGCTGATGCAGCTACTGCAACTTTAGTTAATTTTAATGGTGCTAACATTAGTGGAAATATGACCATCGTTGGTTCTGGAGTAGGAATTTTAAGTTTCCCAGAAGCTGTAACAATTGATTTAGGGACTGTATCTTTTATTGAGTTAAATGCTGCTAAAGCTACTTCAATAGAATCTGGACAAACTGGAACTGTTACATCTGTAACCATTAATGCAACAAAGGGTGGAACAATCAATATGAATGGAGCTTTAGTTTCTACTGGAGCTGTTGCAATTACTGGTGGAGCTACTTCAGTAATTAAAATTAATGGTTTGACTTCTGCTACTACAGTTAGCTGTGCAAGTGCAGGTGAAATGCATTTCGCTGGTTTAACTACTATGACTGGAGTTACATCTATTACTGCAGCTACTGCTGTAAACCTTAGTGGCTTATTAGAAACTGGAGCTGCTTTAGAAGTATCTGCTCCTACTGTACTTTTAAGCTCTCTAGGGACAATAACCTTTGCAACTGATTTAAATGCAGTAGCTACCTTAGATGCATCTAGTCTTACTACAGTTACACATGAATTAACTATAGATAATGGCCCAATTAGTCTTCCTAATACTCAATTTAGTGGTGCTAATGGAGCATTATCAACTACTGCAACGACTGTTACAGTTGGAGGTTCTGATGACCCAACCTTAGTGGATGTATCGCCTGCCTCAGTTGATCATTTAACTTTGACGAATCAAAAGACAAGTGTTACTTCAACAAACGCTACGCTTTTATCGCTTGACGCTACCGTTGTAGGTGCAGGATCTACTGTTACTTTATCAATTACAAATGCTTCTACATTATTGACAGAGTTAAGTACAAATGGATATGATATTGTTGATGTAGACACCTCTGCTGTAGTTACTATGACAACTGCAGGTACGACTAGAAATTTAGTGTTAGCTGACAACGCTGCTTTAGTTTCTCTTTCTATAGGTCACATTTACCATACTTCATATACAGACGCTCAACTTGTTGAAATCAATAATAACGATCTTTTAACTTCAGTTGATTTAACGTCAGTTGCTAGATTAGAACAAGCTGACATTCAAGGTAATGCTGTACTTGCTACAATTACTGCTCCTGGAATTTCAGATTTATTAACTGTTGGTGCAACTGTTGCATTCACAATTAAAGCAAATTCTTTGACTGGAACGTATACAAATTCAGTTGCTGCTGTTCAAGACGGTATTAACGATACTCCATATGTACAAGCAAGTGTTGAGCAACCATCTTTAGCTACTTGGAATACATATGCTACTGCTGTAAGTGCCATAAACACTATGACTCTTGATATTGAATATGGTGGTGGAAACACTCCTGCTGATCCTACTGCATTTACTACTGCTACTGCAGCTGATACTGCAAGAGCTGGTGAGGCTACTACTTTTACAGGTACTGTTGATACACTAGCTGAGCTACAAGCATTCAATTAAGAATTAATATACTTTTACTACATATAAAAAACCTCTCGTTTCCGAGAGGTTTTTTTTTATGCTCATTTTTCATTAATTTCACTAAAAAATCATTTAATGAATAGCTCCTCCGCTAGTTTTACCTCTTCAATCTTAATTATTCTTTATATTCTAACAGGAACATTACCTAATTTCGGTGCTATCGATATTTTGGCACCTCAGTGGGTGTATCTCTGTTCCATCAATATTTTAGTAGCAGTTTATCTGTTGTATAACAAAGATTCTTTTGCCTCCTTTTTTTCTTTTTTATCTAAATCATATTTTTTTCTTTTTTATGCTTTCTTTATTTTTTGGGCTGCACTTTCCATAAATTATGCTATAAATAAATCAGAAACGATTATCAATTTCCCAAGGTATTTCAACGTTTTTGTAGCCATTAGCTTTGTTACGCTCTTACTTTCTAAAATCCCGAATCGTTTTCACTTTATAAGTGTTGTGCTTAGCTCTTTTTTGTTTTTAGAAGTTTGTTTGTATTACAATCAATTTATCGAGCAAATAACCACTTCAAATGTTTTTAATTCTTTATCTCTTAAAGGTTTTAGCGGGAATAAGAATATTGCTGCTGCATCTATGGTTGTAAAATTGCCTTTCGCTTTATACCTTCTAATAAAGCTTGAAAAGTTGTGGGTAAAAATCATCTTGTTTGTGTTACTTACACTAAGCTATATAGCGCTAACCATAATATATGCTCGTGCGGCTTTGTTGAGTTCTACACTCATTATGATTCTTTTTGTTATGTATCAAGTGTATGTTTTCTTTTTTAAAGGTCGTTCTTTCAAAAAGTTAGTTTCACATTCCGCATTTATATTACTACCCTTTGTAATCTCTTTTTTCTCAAGCGAATTATTGTCTTCATCTCTAAATACTCGATCATATGCCGATCGAGTTGAGACAATCGGCCTAACCCGTCAGGCTTCTTCTGGAAGATTTAATTACTGGGAATCTGCTTTTGAATCCTTTTCTGAAAATCCAATAATTGGAAGTGGATTGGGTAATTTTAAAATTAAATCCATTGCCTATGGAGCTGACTATATTCACGGGTATACGGTACCTTATCATGCACATAATGATTTTATTCATACAGCTACCGAACTGGGTATTTTTGGTTTTATAGCATACTTTGGCTCTTTTCTGTTGCTCGCTTTTTATTTACTACAACTTTTCCGAAAGAGTAGCTCGCAAAAGCAAATGGGTTTTGTACTCCTTTTTTTAGCTCTAGTAGGTTACGGTATGGACGCATTCTTCAACTTTCCAGTTGCACGGCCACTCATGCAATCTGCCCTTGTGCTCATCGTAGCTTTAATCGTCTCTGAATACTTGGATCTCAACAATACATCATTACATTCCAACACGTCAAAAAGTGCAAACCGAAAATACATCCTGTCAATCACCCTGATCACCTTACTTTTAATTCCATCACTTATTGTTCATGTTATATCCTATCGTGCACTCACACAACAAGGAGCACTATTGTACGAATTCAACAACGCTAAATATAATATGACTTTGGCTCAATTGGATGAAATCTCCAACGACTTCCCGAATCTGACGGAAACCGCAATGCCAATTAAATCGATGAAAGCCCGTTATTTTTATAATAATGGTTTAAAAGAACAAGCTTATGATTTGATTCGGGGTGGGGTGAAAGACAATCCTTACATTCGTTTCAACGAGAATCTATTATCACAGTTCTATTTTAACGATAAACAGTACGACAGCTCGTACCATTATGCGAAAATTGCTTTTGATAACCTTCCAAACAACATGCCGCATTTCAATATGTATATGCAAAATTTAGTACTAAAAAGAGATCGTGATGCGATGATTGCTGCCTACGATCGCGTTTTACCACTCGTTCGTGGAGACACCAAAACGGTTCGATCAATCTTCCTGCGTTCCATTGGCCAGATTTCTAATGTAGGTGACCCCTATACGCTTCAAAAGGCTGAAGAGGCATTTAAGCTATACCCGAACGATGATCAATTTTTTGAATTGTATCGGATTTTCACCTACGGACAACAAAATATTGTGCAAGCTAAAGCGTTTTATAAAGAAGCTACTGAACTTTACGGACAAAAGAAATTTAGCGAAGCTGCAGCTACCTTTGTAAAAGCTACGGATTTGGACGCTCTTGATCTTACATATGCCTTAAATGCCGGCTTAGCTTTTTATGAGGCTAAGGACTTTGAAAATGCAATTCGTTATCTCAAAGTAACAGATACTTCACATAAAGATACGCTCAAAGAAAAAGCACTTCGGTATTTGGCTTTATCCTACTATGCATCCGGACAGCAACTTCAGGCCTGCGCTCAATTTGTAAGACTTAAAGATCGGTATCCTAAACGCATGTATCAGCAAGAATTTCAAAAATACTGCTCAGTCAAGTAGGTTAATTCATTTTTTTCAAGTACTTTTGGTGCTTAGATTAAATAATTAATAGTGCTTAACAAACTGATTACCTCAAAAACCCGTCTTCGCCTGCTGATAAAGTTTTTTATTAGTCAGGCGAATCGTGGTTATTTGAATGGGTTAGCATCTGAGTTTAACGAATCGACCAATTCGATTCGTAAAGAATTGAATCACCTCTCCGAAGCCGGTTATCTAGAAAAATATAAAGACGACAACAAAGTCGGCTATAAAGCCAATACAGCTCATCCGCTATTCGATGTTCTTCAAAAAGTAGTACATAGGCACCTTGGGCTTGAGGAGCTTGTAGAGCGCGTTTTAGAGCGTATGGGTCCTGTGCAAAAAATCTTATTGACTGGAGATTATGCAAAAGGGCTGGATACAGGAACTATTGATGTTGTTTTAGTCGGAAAACGATTGAATACGGAATATATTGAAGCCTTGGAAGAGAAAGTCGAAGGCATCATCGAACGAAAGGTTAATTTCTATTTGACTTCAAAACCCAATCCCTCTCAATTGAGTGTTGTTTTGTATGAAAATGAATCCACCAAGAATACAGTTTCTTCATGACTAAAGAATATACCATAGGAATTATAGGACTTGGCTATGTAGGGTTACCACTAGCAATTGCATTCGCTGATCACTTCAATGTGGTAGGGTTTGATATCAATCAACAACGTGTTTTAGATCTAAATCAAGGAGTGGATCGAACGGATGAGGCTGATCTGAAGCTTTTACAAAAAGCTTTATTAACTAAGCTCAGATTGAGCTCTGATTTAAAAGACCTTGCTTCTTGTACTGTTTATATCGTTACGGTTCCAACACCAATTACCCAGTTCAAAACACCCGATTTAACCTATTTGACTTCTGCCTCTAAAATGATTGGCGGTTTGCTCAACTCAGGTGATATAGTGGTTTATGAAAGCACGGTATATCCGGGTTGTACCGAAGAAGATTGTGTTCCTGTTTTAGAACAAGAAAGTGGATTGAAGTATAACCAAGATTTCTATTGTGGTTATTCTCCAGAACGCATAAACCCGGGAGATAAAGTAAATACACTTACCAAGATTAAAAAGGTAACTTCGGGTTCAACAGAGGCTATCGCAGAAGAAGTTGATCAATTATACCAAACCATCATAGAAGCCGGAACCCACAAAGCTCAATCAATTAAAGTTGCAGAGGCATCGAAAGCCATTGAAAATGCACAACGTGATTTGAACATATCCTTTGTAAATGAGTTAGCGCTTATTTTTGACCGAATGGAAATTGATACTCAAGAAGTACTTGCCGCTGCGGGGACTAAATGGAATTTTTTAAATTTTAAGCCCGGACTTGTAGGCGGACATTGTATCAGCGTTGACCCCTATTATTTGGCACACAAAGCAGAAAGTTTAGGCTACTATCCAGAAGTGATTTTGTCGGGGAGACGTGTAAACGACACCATGGGACTTTTTGTAGCCAACAAGGTAGTCAAGCTTATGAATAAAAAAGGCATACCAGTTCGTAAAGCAAAAGCGTTAATCTTAGGAATTACGTTCAAAGAAAATTGTCCAGACATACGGAATTCAAAAGTTCCTGACATTTATGAAGAACTCAAAAGCTTTGGAATGGAGGTTGATGTATGTGACCCTTATGCACAAAAGGAAGAAGTGAAACACGAATATAATATTGAGCTTACTGCAAATTTAGGATCGTATGACGCCATCATTTTGGCCGTGTCTCACAAAGAATTTTTAGCGTTGGATGTTACAGGTCTTAAAAAAGATCAAGCATCGGTCATCTACGACATTAAAGCAATTTTAGATCCCAGTATTGTCGATTCAAGATTATAATATGAAAAAATATTTTGCACATGAAACCGCAGTAATTGATCCTAATTCTTCAATTGGAGAAGACACAAAAGTTTGGCACTTTTCACATATTATGAAAAATGCAACTTTAGGAAAAGGCTGTAACGTGGGTCAAAACGTTGTAGTTTCTCCAGAAGTAGTTCTCGGGAATAATGTGAAAGTTCAAAACAACGTTTCAATATACACAGGAGTGACCTGCGAAGACGATGTTTTTTTAGGACCATCCATGGTTTTTACAAATGTCATCAATCCACGATCTGCCATCATACGACGCGATGAATTCATGCAGACAAATGTGGGGAAAGGAGCATCCATTGGAGCGAATGCAACCATCGTTTGTGGAAACGACATTGGAGCCTATTGCCTTATTGGAGCTGGAGCAGTAATCACAAAACAAGTATTACCCTTTGCCTTGGTTGTTGGGAACCCTGCTAAGCAAATTGGATGGGTAAGCGAGTTTGGACACCGCTTGAATTTTGATGCAAATGGTAAAGCAGTTTGCCCTGAGAGCAAACAACGCTATAGTTTACAAGAAAATAAAGTTTCAAAAATAGATAATTAGTTTATAATGAAAAATTTCATCCTCATAGGTGCTGCTGGCTATATAGCACCCCGTCACATGAAAGCCATCAAGGAAACGGGCAATAATTTAATTGCTGCCTATGACCCTTATGATGGCGTAGGTGTAATGGACAGCCATTTTCCAGAGGCTCATTTTTTTACGGAGTTTGAACGCTTTGATCGTCATATTGAAAAAATAAAAAGAGCCGGTACTAAAATCGATTATGTTTCGATTTGTTCTCCTAATTATCTTCACGATTCCCATATTCGGTACGGCTTGAGAATTGGAGCTGATGTGATCTGCGAAAAACCCTTGGTTCTCAATCCTTGGAATGTGGATGCGCTAATTGAATTAGAGGAAGAATATGACAATAAGGTACATACCATTTTACAACTTCGACACCACGAAGCAATTTTGGAATTGAAAGAGAAAATTGAAAACGGCCCAGCTGATAAAGTATACGATATCGACTTGACTTATATTACTTCACGAGGAAATTGGTACTATACATCTTGGAAAGGCAATGAAGAAAAATCAGGTGGCATAGCATCCAATATTGGAGTTCACTTCTTTGATATGCTTCAATGGATTTTTGGTCCAATGAAACAAGCAACTGTTGACATAAAAACTAAAGACACCAATTCGGGAACTCTTAAGTTTAAACAAGCTAATGTGAATTGGTATTTGAGTATCAATGCAGAAAATTTACCCCAAAAGGCAAAAGACCAAGGCTTACCAACCTTTAGAACCCTGTCTATTGAAGGAGAAGATATCGAATTCAGCAAGGGCTTTACAGACCTGCATACGGTAAGTTACCAGAAAATAATATCAGGAGAAGGTTATGGACTTGCAGATGCGAAAAGTTCCATAGAAATTGTAAGTGAAATAAGAAACAACTAATATGTTAGAAGGCAAATCAATTTTAATTACGGGGGGATGCGGTTTTATAGGGACTAATCTCATAAAGTTTTTTATTAAAAAATATCCAGAGTACGATTTTTATAATTTGGATTCCTTGACGTATTCTGGAAACCAAGCAAACTTAGAAGAAGAAGAAGAAAAAAAAAGTAACTATAATTTTATCAAAGGCGATATTACAAATTCAAAATTTGTAATGGATTTGTTTTCTAAACATAAATTTGATCAAGTTATACATCAAGCTAAAAAATTTAAATCAAATGAGTATGGTCTGTATTTAGAAGAGATTATTAAATGAAAAAAATATTACATATTTCAAGTGAGTTGAAGTTTTCTCTAAATGCTTACCGAATCTATGAAAAGGCATTTCCAGGACAAAATAAGCTATTAATAACACATCCATTCTGGCCTAGATTAAAAAAAAACTCTTTAGAAGATATTGACATCGAGTACATGAATACTCATTTTTTTCATTTAAAAATGAAAAAAATAGTAAATTCATATGATGTTGTAGTATTACACTCAATGAATTATTGGAATACTTTATTTTTTTTAAATAACACTAATATAGACACTAAAATTATTCCTTGCTTATTTGGATTTGAAATTAATACCAATGAGTACATAAAATCAGAATTTTATCAAGAATATGTAAGCCATCTAGTTAACGATAGTTTTGTGAGAAGAGTTTATAGGTTTCTGAACTGGGGAATTTATCATAGTCAAAAACAAATTAACCTGAATTTTGTAAAATTTCTAGGTCAAACTAATATTCTATGTACATGGGAAAAACAGTTCAAATTCTTGATTAAGAATAAATACATCTCATCAAACACTTATTTTTTTGGCTTTAAATATTTCCCTATTGAGCAAATGATTGAAGAGATAGATATTTCTAAAGAAGTAGGTAAAAATATTTTAGTTGGACATTCAGGTGATCCAACATCGAGTCAAATAGAAATCCTTAAAAGGTTAAGTTCATTAAGTCTGGGATTAAAGAAGATAATTTTACCATTATCTTACGGGAGGAAGTTTCATATAGAGAAAGTGAATTCCTATGGAGAAAAGAATTTACCTAGCAATTTTAGGGCGATTTTAAATCAATTGCCTTTGAAGGAGTATAACAAACTGCTTCAAAGCTGCGGATATGTTTTAATGAATCAAAAAACAACAACGGGTTTTGGAAATATCCTAACTGCATTATTTCTTGGATCAAAAGTATTTGTTAATTGTGAAATCATATATGAGGAGTTAAAGTCGTGGGGTATTATTATTTACAACATTGAAGATTTTTTCGATAAAAAAACAGAGCCGTTTAATTCAGAAGATGTTGAGCTGAATCGTAAAGTATTGATTTCAAATATTGGACAAGAAGCTTTATTGAAAAAAATAAAAGATGTTATTCTTATAAATTAATATTTAAAAGCACATTTATGGAATTAGTTAATAATAATATAAAATATTGGGATTTTATAAGAAACCTTAGAAACGACAAGAGAGTAAATAGTGGATTTATTGAAGACACATATGTTAGCGAAAAACAGCAGATTGAGTACATGAAAAAATATTCCTCATGCTATAGAATAGCTTTAATAGATGGAAATCCAGTGGGATATGTAGGTGTGATCGATAATGATATTAGAATATGTACCCATCCTGATTATCAAGGCATGGGAGTGGGTAAGTTTATGCTTAATAATTGCATGAAAATATGGCCTCATGCAGAAGCAAAAGTAAAAATAAGCAACATTAAAAGTTTAAAATTATTTGAAACTTTAGGATTTTCTAAGCAATTTTATTTGCTTAAAAAGGATGTGTGTTAATAAATCAAATATTTTAAGTTCCTAAAATTACGGGCATAAACTATTTAATTTGAAATAATATTAATGGTTATATTTAATAAATTTTATCACGGAAAAAACGAGCTGAATTATATTCAAAAGGCTTTATCTTCAATAAAAATATCGGGTAATGGTCCTTTTACAAATCAGTGCCAAACGTTCTTAAAAGAGCGATATGGTTTTGATAATTGTTTGTTAACAAACTCCTGTACCGATGCTTTAGAAATGGCTGCATTGTTGTTGGAAATAAAACCAGGAGATGAGGTCATTGTTCCATCCTATACTTTTGTTTCTTCTGCAAATGCGTTTGTTCTTTTAGGCGCCAAAATTGTATTTGCAGATTCACAACCCCATCATCCCAATATAGATATTAGCAGTATTGAGCAAAAAATAACGCCCCACACTAGGGCAATTGTTTTGGTTCACTATGCAGGTTTTGCATGCGAAATGGACAAGATTAAAGTTTTAGCGGATGATAATAATATATTTATAATTGAAGATGCTGCACAAGCCATTGATAATTATTTTATTACAGGAGATAATAAAACACCACTAGGCTCCATAGGTGATTTAGCAACTTTTAGTTTTCATGAAACAAAAAACATATCCTCTGGAGAAGGGGGTATGTTGGTTATTAATAACCCTAATTTATTTAAAAGAGCAGAAATAATTTGGGAAAAGGGAACCAACAGATCGGCCTTTTCACGAGGAGAAATTAATAAATACGAATGGGTGGATTATGGATCTTCCTATTTGCCTTCAGAAATAACGGCCGCACTATTACTTTCTCAATTAGAAGAAATTGACACCATTCAATCAAAAAGAATTTCAGTTTGGGAAAAGTATTCAAAAGCATTAAAACCTCTTGAAGAAAAAGGGTATTTATTTCCAGTAATTAACCCCTCTTATTCGTCAATAAATGCACATGCATATTTTATCGTTTGTAATTCTGCTCAAGAGACTAAAGGTCTATTAAGTGATTTGAAAAGTAATGGAGTAAATGCAGTTACTCATTACATTTCTCTTCACAGTTCGCCTTTTCAAAAGAGATTAAGTAAAGAAATAGACGAACTACCTAACTCAGACTTTTTTACACAAAACTTGATTAGACTGCCCTTGCATTGTTATGTTACAGAAAAAGAGCAAGAAAGCGTAATTCAAATAATCACTAATTTTTTTGAAAGAAGTGCAAACTAAATCTTTTTCATCGTCTTTCTTAACCTATGCTTTGGGGATTTTTCTCTCAAGGGGAATATCATTTTTATTAGTTCCCATATACATTAGTTATATTGAGGTAGAGGATTTCGGAGCTCTAGAACTAACCCTCCAAGTTATTAATTTTATTGTTTTATTAGGCGCATTTGAAATAATTCAAGGGGTAACACGATTTTATTATGATAAAAAGTCTAATCAAGATTTAATCGCGTCTACAGCTTTTTATTTTGCATTATCAATGCATTTAATAATTGCTTTTCTTTTGTTTTATTTTGCCGAGTTTTTTTCTAACATTCTTTTTGGGACTTTAAAGTACATCTATCTTGTGAGAACATTTTCAATAATAAGTGTCTTCGCTTTTTTGAACAGTTTTACATCTTCTACCCTTATAGTTCAGAGAAGAGCAAAAGAGTTTTCTTTTGGGAATATTACCTATGCAGCTGTTAGCTCGATCTCTTCAATAATTTTTGTTGCTCAATTAGGACTTGGTCTTCAGGGAATTTTATTCGGTTTATTTTGCGGCTATTTTTTTGCTTCAATGATTAATCTATTTTTTTTAAAATCAATACTGAAGATCCAGTTTTCAGTAAATTACTTAAAACAAATGTTAGCCTTTTCTTTACCACTATTGATTTCCTCTTTTTCAGTGTTTTTAAACCTATATTTTGATCGAGTAATCATTAGTAAATTTTTAGATTTAAAACAACTAGGATTCTATTCAATGGGATATAAAGTAGCACTTCTTGCAGGAGTTATTTTCTCACTTTTCAAAACCACTACAACCCCCTTTATTTTTGAAAACTATAAAAAAAAGTTTTTGAAAATCAGTTTGAATAATATTTTGAAAGTATATGTAATAATAGCTTCCTCGTTGTTATTAGGTAGTTTTATGTTTTCTGAAGAAATTATTTATTTGATTTCAGATAGTAGGTTTAGACCTTCTATTGTCTTAGTACCATTATTTGTGGCATCATTTTCATTATCTGGTGCTATTATTTTTTTCCCTGGTTTTGGTATAGCAAGAAAATCGAGTCAAATAGCGCTGATATCAGCAATTACATGCTTTGTAAATATTTTTTTAAATATAATTTTAATACAAAAGTTTGGTGTAATAGGGTCTGTTTTTTCCTCTTTGGTTTCAAATTTATTTTTAGTTCTAAGCTACTTTCTTTTTTCAAAAAAATATTTTGACATTAATTATAATGTTAAGTTAATTAAGACAAGCCTACTATTAATCGGTTATCTTTGCCTTGCTTGTTTAATATCCGAGACAGAATATATAACTTTAAAGAAAATATTTATTAAATTTTTAGCACTGATTAGTTTTAGCAGTGTTTTGGTTTTTATTCAATTTAGAATGGATGAAATCAAAACCATTTATCGAAAAGCACTTTGAAACAGTAGGCGCTACAATTTTTTTGAGGTAGCAGTAATCAAACAAGCTTCAAAGTTTAATTTTTAAATAAGTGTGTCCAAAAAATAAGAGGTAAAAAGATACAAGTATATAACTAGAATGACTAAAAAAAGTATTTGCCATATTAGTTCAGCGCATACGCGATCTGATATCCGAATTTTCATAAAACAATGTCAGTCTATTGCTAAATCTGATTTTGAAATTTATTTTTTGGTAATTGATCAATCTCCTGATGAAAATATAAATGGCGTTAAAATCATCAATTGTAACACAGAAAACCAAAAACCTAATCGTTTTGAAAGGATGTTTTATGGTCCGAAGATGATACAGAAAAAATTAAATGAACTTATTCCAGACATTGTTCACTTTCATGATATTGAGCTTATCTTTCTTTCCCAAAGAATTAAAAAAAAAGGTATTCATGTAGTGTATGATGTTCACGAAGACACTCCGAGTCAAATACTTGAAAAAGAGTACTTGCCAAAGTGGACTCGGCAAATTTTATCCAAAATTCTAAATTTTATAGAAAAGAAAATATCAAAAAAATTCGATGCAATTGTAACAGCAACCCCACATATAAAAACTCTTTTTGATAACATAAATCCTCGAGTAATCGTTTTGAATAACTACCCATTGCGTGATGAACTTTTCTCAACAAGTATAAATACAACTGCTAGAACTGGATTCTGCTTTGTTGGAGGCATAACGGTAATTAGAGGTATAAAAGAAGTTGTAGCATCATTAAAATATTCAAATGAACATCTACATTTGGCAGGTAAATTTCAATCTACATCTTTTGAAAGAACCATTTTGGATGGAAATCAAATGGATAAGATCAAATTTCATGGATTTTTACAAAGAGAAGAAGTGTCAAAACTTTTAGAAAATTCGATTGCAGGGATCGTTACATTCCTACCATTCTCAAACCACATTAAAGCACAACCGAACAAACTTTTCGAATATATGAGTGCAGGAATTCCAGTTATAGCATCTAATTTTCCTTTATGGAAAAATATAATAGAAGGGAACAACTGTGGAATATGTGTAGACCCAAAGAATTCCTCTCAAATAGCTGAAGCAATGACTTTCCTTAAAGAAAACCCAGAAGAAGCCAAAATAATGGGCGATAACGGCCGAAAAGCTGTACTTGAAAAGTTTAATTGGGAAAATGAAGAAAAAAAACTGATTGAATTATATAATACTATTTTATCATGAAACTCCTAACCATAGTAGGTGCTCGGCCACAATTCGTAAAGGCGGCTGCTTTTTCTTTTTGCTTAAAACAATTCGACCAAATTAAAGAGGTAATCGTACATACAGGGCAACATTACGATGCCAATATGTCCGACATATTCTTTGATCAATTGGGAATTCCAAAACCAGGCTACCGATTAGAATCGGGAGGAAAATCTCATGGAGAGATGACCGGATACCAATTAGCTGTTATTGAAAAAATTTTATTAGAAGAACAACCCGATTGGGTGATTGTTTATGGAGATACAAATTCTACTTTAGCGGGCGCTTTGGCAGCAGCTAAAATTCACATTCCCATTGCGCACATTGAAGCAGGTCTGAGAAGTTTTAATATGCACATGCCCGAAGAAGTCAACCGAATCCTAACGGACCGGTTGAGTACCATTTTATTTTGCCCTACACAAACCGCCGTAGAGCATTTGAATAAAGAGGGCTATAAAAATTTTAACAGCACGATTGATGTTGTAGGCGATATCATGTTTGATGCTTTGAAACTATTCTCTTCTACTTTAGATGACTCCAAACCAAACGAACTTCCGTTTGCGCTTTGCACTTTACACAGAGCCGAAAATACAGATGATGTGGAACGTTTAAAAGATTTATGCGAAAGTTTGAACACCATTGCCGAAGACCTTCAAATTATTCTACCCTTACACCCAAGAACCAAAAAACGTATTGCAGATGAGGGGATAGTACTTAACTTAAAGGTTAAGATTTTAGAACCTTTATCTTACATCGATTTCATCAACTATATGAAGCATTCAGAATTGGTTATTTCCGATTCTGGCGGGATCCAAAAAGAAGCCTATTTCCTTCATAAAAATTGTATTGTTTTGAGGGAAGAAACCGAGTGGATGGAACTAATTGAAAGTAAAAACAATATTCTTACAGGGACTTCAAAAGAAAAGATAATTCAGGCATTTAAGAATCGAAAATCCTTAAATCAAGATTTTAGTAAACCCATATACGGTACCGGAAAAACAGCTGAGCTTATTATAAAAACATTGCTTAATTTTAAAAAATAATTAAGAACACCTATGAAAACGGTTTGGATCATCAATCAATTTGCTGGAACCCCAAAGACTGGTGCTAACCAACGACATTTTCATTTGGTTAAATACTGGCAAAGTAAAGGTCATAAAGTGGTCCTTATCTCAAACAGTAATAACCACTTAATTGCCCCCGAAAATCACTCAAAAAAAGGTCTATTTATTGAGGATGGTGTAGCTTTTTACTGGATCAAAACCCTGAAACACTCGCATAAATCTTTGCTGCGTTTTGTATCTATGATTGAATTTGCCTTACGCGTAGGGAGTTTGGTTTTTAAAAGAAAACAACTAGGAACCCCTAACATTATTATTCTAAGTTGCGTAAGTATCTTCCCAATGTTACAAGCGCTCTTTTTGAAATGGTATTTTAGAGCGGATAAATTTATTTATGAGATTCGAGATTTATGGCCATTAACTCCCATTTTACTTATGGGTTTTTCAAAATGGAACCCTTTGATTATTTATATCGCCTGGCTTGAAAAATTAGGTTATCGCAAAGCACAAGAAATTGTATCGCTTTTGGACGGTTCGGAACGTTATATCAACCCTATATCAAAAGATCCTTCCAAATATCATTGTATCCCCAATGGAATTCCAGAATCATTCTTGGATTTGAGTACTGTTGTCCCCAAAAAAATGGACCAGATTGGAGACAAGAAACTTTTTGCATACATCGGCACTTTTGGATTTGCCAATGCACTAGAGCCTTTGATTGAGCTTTTGTTGGATCAAAAGGGAATGGAACAACAGATACATTTTTTATTCATAGGAGCTGGTCCTCTTAAGGCTGCAATGGAAAAAGAACTTGCCTCGATTACGAATGTTGCCTTTGTTGGGAGAATAACAAGAGAGGAAGTTCGAAATTATTTATCCATTGTAGATATTGCCTTCACTGCGCGACACCACAGCCCTTTATATAATTACGGAGTAGCTGCAAATAAATATTATGATTATATGGCAAGTGGAACTCCAATCTTAGCTGCCCATCACGGAATTAATGATTTAGTCCAAATCAACAACTGTGGGCTCCATGTAAAAAACGAGAAAGAAGCAATTAGAGAGGGTATATCGGAGTTCTTGTCTCTCCCGGCTGATCAATATCACCTCATGGGAGAAAAAGGTAGAAAAGCTGTTGAAGCATTTACCTACGAAAACCTTGCACAACGCTACATTGAAGTAATGGAACGCTCATGAGATACAAAACCTTTAAAACAGTATGTGATGGTATAACAGCATTTAGCTTGATGGTTTTGTTCCTCCCGTTTTTCCTTTTTGTTTCTTTTATCCTTCTGATTCAAAACAACGGCTCTCCTTTTTTCACTCAAACCCGACCTGGGAAGCACGGAAAACTGTTCACCATTTACAAGTTAAAAACCATGCGGGACACCCGCGATGATTCGGGCGACTTACTGCCCGACAATCTTCGGATGACTCCCCTTGGCAAAATCATCAGAAAACTTTCCTTAGACGAACTCCCACAACTTTGGAACATCCTCAAAGGAGAAATGAGTTTTGTAGGACCACGGCCCTTACTGCCAGAATACCTACCTTTATACTCTGAGGAACAACAAAAGCGCCATCTGGCTAAACCGGGTATTACGGGTTGGGCTCAAGTGAATGGCAGAAATGCAATAAGTTGGAAACAAAAATTCGAATACGACCTTTGGTATATTCAACATCAAAGTTTTATCTTGGATATTAAAATATTAGGGATGACCCTTACTAAGGTTTTTAAGACGAAAGATGTAAACGCCACTGGTCAAATCACAATGGAACCCTTCAATGGAAACAACTAAATTTATTCTTATTGGTGGTGGAGGTCATGCACGAGTTGTATCGAGCATTATTGAAGCACAAGAAATTTATCAACTAGAAGCTGTTTTTGATTTAAACCCAAAGATTCAAACTTTGGACGGCGTTAGCGTATATCAAAAGTACAGTTCCGATCTATTCCCTAACGCTTCAGCTATTATTGCTATTGGAGACAATAGAATCCGAAAACAATTGGCACAAACAATTAATCATGTCTTTGGTGTACTTATTCATCCCTCAGCAAGTTTGGATCGTCTCAGTTCGGTTGAAGGGGGATCTGTTGTTATGCAGCGTGCGGTAATTCAACGAGGAACTCGGGTAGGGAAGCATGGAATCATCAATACGGCAAGCAGTATTGATCATGATTGTGTTTTAGGAGATTTTGTTCATATCGCACCCAATGCTACCCTCTGTGGTGGTGTTGTAATAGGAGACGAAACGTTTGTAGGAGCAGGAGCTGTTGTTTTACCGCAAATTAAAATTGGTAAACGAGTAACTGTAGGCGCAGGATCAGTAGTTACTAAAAACATTCCTGATGGAGCAACTGTAGTTGGGAATCCAGGAAAAATAATCACTTCACATGGGGCAATCTAAAATATGGCTCTCTTCCCCCCATATGGGAACGGAGGAACTGAAGAACGTTCAAGAAGCTTTTGCAACCAATTGGGTTGCTCCCGCTGGCCCGTTCATCAGTCAATTTGAACA
>Ga0209603_1002216_pt1 | contig 18450 bp, 13 predicted proteins | sample COGITO_mtgs_1206_FD_184812 | JGI IMG/M metagenome (GOLD analysis project Ga0209603, IMG submission 184812) | Pelagic marine microbial communities from North Sea - COGITO_mtgs_120607 (SPAdes) (version 2) | ecosystem: Environmental > Aquatic > Marine > Epipelagic ... | reverse complement strand
TACGTCTAAAACCAGTTTAACGGCGTTGCCTAGGTTTATGCCACATCGAAAAGAATTTAATCAGTTTTGTTTATCAATACTAAAAATAGCCGGAGAGTAACTAGCCGTGAGCGCCACTAAAACCGTTCTGATGATCGCCTTTGAGTTTCCACCAAGTAATGGCGCGTCGGTTCCACGCATCGAAAGTTTTTATCGATATTTAAAACAGTGGGGCTGGGAAGTTATTGTATTAACCGCAAACCCAAGTGCATATTCAAAAATAGACTCTACCTATCAAGATGGGCCTGACGATAAAATTTACCGCACTCGAGCGCTCGATGTTCAGCGCGACTTGTCATACAAAGGTAAATACTTTTCTATTATGGAAACTCCAGACCGCTGGGGCCTTACATGGATTCCTTCATCGGTTAGAGTGGGCGCAAAGTTAATAAAAAAATATAAGCCCGACGTTATTTGGTCTTCTGCACCAACACCAAGCACACACTACATTGCCAACAAATTAGCCAAACAGACGGGCTTGCCTTGGGTTGCCGACTATCGAGACCCTTGTCATTACATGAATGGCAGCGCAGGGCGATGGTTAGACTACATACACAAAAAAATAGACCGCCAAGTAATGCGAAATTCCGCCCACCTTACGTACGCAACTGCCGCCGTGCGCGATTTATATCAGGCTAAGTATGGTGCTTTAGTTGAAAGTAAAAATACCGTCATTGAAAACGGGTTTGACGAAGCAAACTTTGAACGGCTGGCCGCGTTAAGTTCGTTAGAACGCGCCAATACGCCGTTTGACTCAAAAAAATTCTCAATGTATTACAGTGGTGTTTTATATGCGCATGGTCGCGATCCAGTGCCAATATTTGAAGCCATAGCCATGTTAAACAATGATGGTTTAGTGAATGCCGATAACTTTGAATTAATATTTCAAGGAGCGGGCAGTGGTGAAGAATTTAGTGATGCATTAATTGCATTAGGCATTGCTGATTTAGTTCAGTTTGTTGAGCCTGTGCCCTTTATTAATGCATTAAATAATATGACACGAGCCGATGCATTGGTGCTTATTCAAGACGCACGATTTAACAAACAAATCCCGGGCAAAGTATACGAATACCTACGAACCCAACGTGCAATGTTAGTAAAAGCTGACTCGCAAGGTGCAACCTACAAGTTAGCATCATCATTTGATGGCGTTGAAACCGGCATGGCAGCGGAAGAATTGGCAGTAGGAATTACAAAGCTAATTGGCAGTAAAAATGAGCAGGGTCAGGTTACTGTATATCAAAGAGATTTAACTGCCTATAACCGAGAACAAAAGGCAAGGCAGTTAGAGCAAGTAATGTTGGGGCTTGTTTAAAGCGACTGTTCAAAATAGACATGAGCCAGCGCCTAGTTCACAACGTATGATTGTTCTATTTAATGTCCTAGTTATTATTCTATCACCCAAACCTAAAATGAGTCGTAAATTATGTTCTACACTTTAATTTCCCTATGTAACCGTGTTTCTCAATCACAAGGTTTTAGAACAATGAAGAGTGTTTTTGGTTTTATGATGTTAGCGACATTGCTTATATCCTGTAGCGGTGAATCTAAGGAAAAGAACAAAAGAAGTTCAACAACCTCTCCCGCTGAAAAAAGCAGTAAATCTTTTTATCATAACAATGTAAATGTCGCTTCCGATGTAACTGTGCTGTTTGATTGGAATGATGCTGGGGATCAAGATACTTTATGGAATGGTTGGTTATGGCAACAAAATGTAGCCTATTCAAACGAGGGTTGGGTGTTAGATACTGGTGGCGCGTTAGGCAATGCAATTACGACTTACTTTGGGCAAAGCCCCCGAAGTTTTGACAAAAGCGATTACAAAGACGATAACTTGGTGGAAATAGTTAGCGATGTTCGAGCGCCTTCAACAAGTGCCGGAGGCAGCTTCAGAGTGTTTGATAATCCAAATAACAATACAGCCCCTAAACAGGCATCTTGGTGGATGTACTATGCCGGTAAGCCGTTAAGTGAGCGAGGAGTAACATCTGAATCTACTGACAGAATGTCTTTTTATATTAAGTTAGAAGGACTAGAAACCAAAGGACCGGAAGGAACACCGCATTCAATAGGAACAAATTTTCATGTAGGTACTTATTTGTGCTGGGAAACCGGTAAGTCCGTTTATAGCACGGGAGACGGCTGTCCTCGAGAAGGCCCAGGTAATCAGCACTATTATCATTATTTAGGCTTTAATCCTGGAGCATGGTTGCATGTAGAGTTAGATGATCACCCTAACCACCATCGCGGTAAGCGAGGAAATTCCTATCATAATAACAACCCTGTATCAGACAGTGGAAAGTCATACTTTGCGCAGTTAAGTCGCTTTTATTTTGAAATTCGAGCTGCACAAAAACAACATTCTGAATTTGTCGTAGATGAATTACAGTTCCATAGCACGAAAAAGAGCATGGAGCCCAATCAAAATGATGAATCAATAACGTCGCTGTGGGTTGGTTATTGGCCGAACGGTAACTATTGGGAAATAGGTTTTAAAGATGGCGGTAACTTCTCTGTTGGAGAGCATAAATTTTCGACCTTTGAAATACGCTGGTCAACAATGCCAATTACTAACTCAAATTACGATGCAGCTAAAATTGTTACCCCAGAGTTTTACTCAGGGGAAAAATACGTTGGTGCTAACAATCCTCATTATGTGAGAAGAGCCAATGATTATAGTCGGGATGTTTGGACTCGCTTTCAATTACCACAGAGCGTTACAAGCAATTACGAGAGGGTATACTTTGCAATAAAAGATGTGTCTAAAAAAGGTGAAAACCAAGGCACAAGTTGGCCTTGGAATCGAGATGATCATGGCGACGCGTCTTCAAAATATATTAGAACTATAGACTATGCATTAAAGGCGAACGATTAAATTAGTGAGCAACACTAACTATTTATTTATTAATATTTATGGTGAGTTTGTAATATTCACTCTCAACGTTGAATCAACAAATTTAATGTTTTCGTTTTCCATTGATGTTTTGCAGTAATCGTTTTTTTCTAATTGTGATGATGAAATTCCTGCCCAGCGTGAGAATATACACTCAAAATAAAATAATGATGTATGTTTAGTTTTTTTAGAAACTGGAGACGTCTGTTCTTTAGGAAATATAAAGAGTGGAACTCTAAGAGAGTCAATATTTGGGTTTTCTCTTACATCATGTTTCAAGGGTATAGGGCCTTGTGGGTTACCTAATCCATGATCAGCAAAAAAAAGATACTTACCTCTATACTTCTTGACTATAGTTATGAGCTGTTTTTGGACACTATCCATATAACGAACTGAGTTATCGTAATTATCAATGTCAGATTTCTTATTGAAAAAACTAAACTCTGGCGGATATCGATCTGAGAATGCCATATGTGAGCCATAAAAGTGTAAAATAATTAACTTCTTATTCATACCAACTTGCAGAAGTGGCTCTACTTTTCTCACGAGCTCAATATCATAGACAGAGCCTGCTTTATCTTCCGAAAAAAAGTATTTATAGTCTGCTTGCTCTGCAATCGCAGAAACTGAAAAGTCCCAATTACTCGTTCTTGCGTGATTTGATATCCAGTATGTTTGATATCCAGCGTCTTTTGCTAAGTTTATTATTGACTTTGAAAAGTCAGGACCAATTGTATTCATTGTCAAGGTAGCTGGTAGTGAACTCCATGTGTTAGTTCCTGCTGAATATGTATCCTCAACTACAGTTAATTGTTTAGCCAAGCTATCTAAAAAGGGTGTCGTTTCTCTTTCATAACCATATAAGCTTAAATTATCAGCTCTGAGCGACTCTCCTATTCCTAAGATTAGCAATTCTGGTCCATCTTTATCGTAAGTAACATTTTTCCACGTACTTTCAGTTTCTCTTTGTTTACTTAAGAACATAATAGTATCAGTTAGCCCTCTTATAGGCTTTACTGCGGGGAGACGCCAGGCAATATCTTCTTGAATAAAAAATTCGATAGATGTGTAGGTTGTAGAAAACCCCTTGGCAATTCCAGTTTTAATGTAATTTAAATATTTATGAGACTCTTTTTGACTGGAGAGAGTAATAGCTGTTGGTAAAAAGATGTATAGAAGCCCTAATCCAAAAATGCTTTTAGAAAAACTACTAGGAAGCTTTGGAGGAAAAAAATAAAGGTAAACTATAAAAATAGTTGTAGCTATAACATTTAATATATTAAATGTTATAAATGCACCAGTTTCGTAAAAAGATGCACTTACTATGCTCATAATCATACCAATTGATAATGAAGAGTCATATGCTAATTGAGTGAACAGTTCTGTCGAAAGAAAAAGTAATAATAGCAGCCGCACAACTTTGTTTGATATTAAAGATAAGCAAGCGACTATAAAAAAAAGCTGCATAGTAATGTGGATGGCCGCGGAAGCTATGGATGATTCAAGCTTTGTTATATTGATAATTATGGTAAAGATTGAAATTATTATAATAGATGGAACTAGACGTAAGATCATATTAATTACTGCTTTTGGGTTTCGGTTGCTTGAGAAAATAGTCACTACAAGTTTTATATACGCGCTCAGCTTTAAGAAGAGCAATAGCAACTAAAACAGAGATTGAAAGTGAAAGTAGTCCGTAAAGAAGAGATATAATCCAATCGTCATGTACCTTAGCTAAATCAACAAATGGTTGCCTTAAAAAACCATTAACTAAAAATAGTTGCATAGATATGGCACCAATTGCTCGTAGAGCTTTATTAGCTTTTCCTTTGATTAAATAATTATGACCTAACTGTAAAAGTGAAAGTAGTAAAATTAAAAAACTAGCATGAGTCAAAAACCAAACACTGCTATTAATATTACCTAAGATGAATGCGCCGAACGAAGCAATGACTATATAATTGGAAATGCTAATATCTTTATAGTCACGAGTTGCCAAATAGATCCCAATACAAATTTCAGGTAAATGACCGATAACCGTAAAGAGAAGGCCAACGTTACCAATAACACCATTAGATAATATAAGTAAGGCATATGATAGTACTGTAATAATAATTAGTGATTGGGAACCAAAACGTTTATTACAGTAAAATAAAACTGGAAAAATAAAATATATTTGAAAAATGAATGAAATAAACCACCAAGGACCTACTACACTCAATCGTTCACTTTCTATGAAGTTGGATAGTAGTGTTAGCTTTAGAATTATGCTTTCAAGGTTCCAATATATAGTTTTGAATGGTGCAAGGATACCAAAGCTATAATCAGCTTTTAAAAAAGCCCAAAACAGAATAGCAATTATAAACGGTGGATATATTAACCTAGCTCTAGACAATATAAATGCAGTATACGAGGGCTGTTTTTTTAAATACTTCTTTGTAAGGCCATATGCGCTCAGAAATATAAACACTTGCACACCAAAGTGGCCTATAAATGAAAAAGTAAATTGAATAGCTTTCTCTGGTTCGTTAATTGTAGAACTTATGAAGTAAAAAAAGAAATTTGGGCTGTAAGAAAATTCCATTTCCTTTGGCCCAGGTAACCAATGCATAAAGTTATGTATTACAATCATTAATATTGCAATGGCTTTATAAACTTGAGTATGCGCTGGGCTTAGTGCTTTCCATTTCATATTTTTGGTACCTTTTGAGTTCAAAAATTATCGCCAATTAATCGCTAAATAGCATACTAGCACACCAATCCCAGGTGTATTTGTTTAAGTTGGCAGCTTGAGTGGCTCTGTCTGTTTCTGTGAGAAGTAAGTCACTTAAGTCTTTAGTAATGGCATCAATATCGTCTACTTGAACTACAGTACCTAAGTTTGGTTCGCTGGCCATAATCTCAGGTACGCTACCAACATTGGTTGCAACGGCAGGACAGCCACTCGCTAATGCTTCTGTGAGTACGTTAGGGCTACCTTCACCGCGGCTAGACAAGCAGAATACGTCAGCAGCGTTATACCAAGTAATAAGCTCATTATTAGGTACGGCACCCACAAAGTGAACATGGTCTTTAAGGCCAAGGCTAGTAACTAAGGCTTTTAGCTCTTTGCGGTAGTCACCTTCAGCGCCTTCTGAGCCCAAAATATAAAAGTGAGTGTTGTTTAAGCCTAGTTGTAGGATGATCTTTTTTAGCGCTTTAATAACAACATCAAAGCCCTTGCGGTGAATAAGGGCTCCTACACCTAGAATGATCTTTTGATCGGACGGTAAGTCTAACTTCTCTCGGCACTCAGCTTGATCAATATGATAAAACGCGTTGGTATCAACGCCGTTTCTCACCACTTTTGTTTTTGAGCGTGTATTGGCAATTTTATCGGCCGTATCAGCCATTTCTTCGCTTAACGAAATAATGCTATCTACCTTAGAAAGGTAATGCGCCACCAAGGTTTCTCTTACATCGCCGTCTTGCTGGTGGAAGGCTTCCATACCGCGCAAGGTTACTCTGTAAGGTACTTTGTAGTAGTTGCTAAGGTAATCACCTGTTGGTAAGTCTGGAAAGGTCCAGTGAAGATCAACTAAATCAAACTCAAAACCAATTTGTTTAATAACATTCTTTACCGCTTGTTTATAAGTCACCACTTCTAAACCTTTAAAGTGGCCAGGAATAGAAAAGAACCGAGGATGATAAATCGTAATGCCATCGCGTTCGGTTTTAAAAGGAATGTTAGCTAAGTGTTTAAATTTATCTATAAAACCATGCACAGGAGACCAAGGAATAGGATTAATAACAGTTACATTGGCATATTTACTCATCGCTTTTAATCGATTAAAAACAAAGATCCCGTGATTGGGACGCTCGGCGTTTGGGAATAAGTAGCTAATTGCGAGAATGTTTTTATTTGAGTTTTTCAATTGAGCCACCTTGTTTAGTTAAATGATTCAATGCTTTTTTTAAGATGTATTTTTGTTTTTCACACCAATGCCCGAAAGTAGCGACAATAAGGAATGTTCCGACAATCATTGTAATACGATAAATCCAGTTCGAAACATCAACAGGTGATAGTGCACCAAAAAGCTGTATTAGCGGGCGGTGAAATAAATAGAGCGCGAATGTCAATGCCGCAGACCAACGAATAACGCTCTCAAACTTGAATAGGATACTTTTAATATATCTTAAAGCGGAAGGCGCAAAATATAGGTGCAGACAAAACAAAGTCGCATCAAAATAATCGCCAATTAATTCTTTTCGACTAATGAATGGGATTGCCACGTGAAACTCTCGAACCATAGGCCCTAAAAAGATGAATGCGAATAACGCGAGCAAGCTAAGCAGAGCTTTAAGGTTAGAATTGGAGTGATTTAAGTCATCGTTATGCATCGCAAAATATAGAAAGTAACCCATTAACCAAATTGGAAACAATACAATAATTGTAGGACCGGCAATAACAGCTAATAATATGGCTAGAATATATTTTATTTTTGATTTTAAATAAAATAATACTGCGAAAATCATATAATAAAATAACTCAAATGTAAGCGACCAAAAAGGTCCATTTATTCCTGGGGTATAGCCTTTGCCCCAGATGTTATTAATTAGAAAAAAGGACATTAAGTAATCCATTCCTTGATTTTCAAGAGAGTAAGGCCATGGGCCACCCAAATAATAATTAGGGTTAAAGTTTAATCCTATTGAGTCTGCTACATAAGTTAATACGAGTGCTGGTATAACTATTGAGTAAAGGCGAGAAATCCTGGAGACAGTATATACAGAAAGTGTTTTTTCTCGAGATTGAGTCACGAATGCGATTACATAGCCAGACATAGCAAAAAAAATCATTACAGCAGTTTGATCGTAGTCTTTAAGCTGCCAAAATATCCCACCACTGATTTTTTGGCTAGAGACATGTGATAAGAAAACTACCATGGCTGCGCCAAAACGGAGTATATCTAAATATAGCGATTGTTCTTTGTTCATTATGTGTTTTTCCTAAGCCATTCTTCAAATGCAGCCGATTAGATCAACGCGTTTGGTAGTGGCGTTTATTCGCATTATGTTCGACAACAAGTTATTTGGTTCAAAATGAGTCTTAATGGCTAAGTTGTTTTTATTGGACATTGTTAACTACCTCAATTTTAAAGTTCTTAAATAACTCTTTAGATCCTGAAATAGACAGGTGCCCTTCATCACGGTATAAAAACTTACCGTTACTACTCACAGCACAGGTTCCTTCGACGCATAAATGGTCTGACAAACTATATACAAATGCAATCTTTTCAAACTCATTTAAAGCCTTAATGACATGTGATTGGTGCGACAAATAATCTTCCATCGAAATACTACATCCTTCAGCCATCAACAAAGCAGGTCCGTATAGTCGCTCTAGACATTCACCTATATTCTTACCATTTTTGGGTGGTGGTGCAATAAACGTAACTATTTTATTACTAGCCGTTAATTTCTTTACCGCGCTTTCAAAGGACACCACCAGTAATTTGATATCGGCATTGGTTATATCACGTCCGTTGAGGACTTTATCACTCGAAGAAAGGTAATTTGACAGTGGTGAGCTCATGATAACGTGGGTAATTAGTTTATTACTAATAATGTAATCTAAAACTTGGTCGTTATATTCAATGCATTTTTTTGCCCATTGAGCATTATAATTTTGGTTTATTCGCGCTAAGTTTGGAAATGGACCACACGCACTTTTGGTCAATTGGACAATACTATGATTTTGAGCAAGGCCAGGCACTAAGTGCATAGCGTAGCTATCTCCCCAAACGGCAACATTAGCATCTAATGAAGTCATACAAACGGGTTTAACGGCACCAATCTCATCAAATGAATTTTCGCACTCTTCGCCTAATCCCTGATTTATGAGTAGTGTCTTTTCGAAATAGTCATTTTTATAAAGCGGGTGAGATTTAAAAAATAAGAAAGGTGATGCAATTAATAAAGTAATAGCAACGATAGGTTTCCAATTGTTAAATAACGCATTAAACTTCAAATAGCGGAATGGAGTTTCGATATACTTGAACTGCACAAAACCTAATAAAATAGATAAAACCATTAGTAAAAAGCTGATAACAGGAGGTACATCTGCAATATACGCTAAATGTGCAAAGCTAAACAAAGGCCAATGGACTAAATAGATAGAATAAGACCAATCTCCGACTTTCTGAATTGTTTTGCTAAGCAGGTTTGGTGGTAACCAGTTATCTTGCCCTAATAAAAGTAGCGCGGTACAAATAACAACAATAAATGCTTCAATGCTTGGGTGTGTATTTGAATATTTAAAAAAGCCCAAAAACATTATTGAAGTAAACGCTACATATTTAAGGCTTTTAGGAAGAGACAAGTTAGGACTTTTGATCATTACCCAAGCCGCAATGGAGCCCGCTAATAGCTCCCAAGCGCGAGTAGGAAGTAGATAAAATGCCCACTCATATTTAGTAGCATTGTTTAAACGCCAGAGTAAAGGTGCGTCCTGAGATGATGATAAAATCCAGTTGAAGCACCATACTAAACTGATAATGAACAAAGTAATCAAGCCAAAAACTCGAATACGTTTCGGCAAAATGAACAGTATTAGTGGCAGAACAAAGTAATATTGTTCTTCAAGTGATAAAGACCAAATATGTAATAACGGCTTCCCTTCGGACGCCTGTTCAAAATAACCTGTTTGACCCGGAAGCACCAAGTTTGCGGTAAATGTTAATGCTCCGATTAATTGATCTAAATAATCGGTCCACTGAACTCTAGTCAGAAAAAACACACCAATAATTGTTGTAAAAAACAGGGTGGAATATAGTGCTGGAAGCAGACGTTTGGCACGTCGGTAATAAAAATTAGCAAAGGTAAAGTTATTGTTATTAAGTCCTTCAAGGATCACTTTTGTGATTAAGAATCCAGAGATGACAAAAAAGACATCAACGCCTAGGTAACCTTCTGGTAATAACCCTAGGCCACTGTGATATAGCACTACAAATAATACCGCTATACCACGTAAAAATTGAATATCAGTTCTCATCCTTGGTCCTTAAACTAATCCGTATTCTTCCTAAGCCACTCTTCCAATACTACTAATTGCCACAGTGTTTTGTGGTGGTCATATTTATTGGCGTTATGCTCGGTGATCAGTTGTTGGATGCGCTCTACTTTAAAGAACTGGTGCAACTTTGTATTGTCAGACAACAACAAGTCCTTGGCGTAGTCCTTTAGTTCGTTTTGAAACATTAATTTAAGTGGTGTTGGAAAGCCCATTTTCTTTCGATAAATGATGTCATTTGGCAGTATGCCTTCCATCATTTTCTTAAGTGGGTATTTACCTTCGCCTTTTTTGATTTTGTGCTTAGACGGTATTTGCGCGGCAAACTCAACGAGGCGGTAATCTAGAAATGGCACTCGTAATTCAACAGATGTCGCCATGCTCATGCGATCGGCTTTAATTAACAAGTCATCTACTAGCCAGGTTTTTGTATCAAAGTAGAGCATTTTGTTGAGCTGGTCTTGGCCTTCCATGTTTTTAAACAACTGTTTTGAGAATTGACCATGAGATGTGCGCTTTTTGGCGCTATCTAATTCCTGTTTAAAGTCTTGTCTATACAAGGCTTCTTTTGAAGCGTCAGGATACGTCGACATGCCTTTGTAGCGCAGCTCAATTGGTTGTGTTGCCATGTTTAGGTATTTAGATACCTTGTGGCTTTTACCCAGCACTTTGTTAGAAATACCCGCAAAAAACTCACTACCGGTTTGACCAACAACACCACGATACTTTTCCAATACGTTCATGTATTGGTATAAGTCATACCCAGCAAATATTTCGTCTGAACCTTCACCTGATAACGCCACCGTTACTTTTTCTTTTGCGAGTTTAGATACAAAAAACAACGAAATAGCAGCGGCTTCGGTCACTGGCTCATCCATTAAGTGAATGTACTCAGGAATAAAGTCGGCAAATTGCTGTGGGGTAATTTTTAATTCGTGATGATCGGTACCAAACTTTTCAGAGACCATTCGGGCATACTGAGTTTCATCAAAGTTTTTACCAAAGTCATAAGCAATGGAGAAGGTTTTTAACGGCTCTTTGACTTTATCAGCAAGCAAGCCAACAACCGCACTTGAGTCGATACCACCGCTTAAGAATATGCCTAGTGGAACGTCACTGCGTAATCGAAGGTCAATTGCGCTCTCAAGTAAGCGTTTACTTTCGTTTAAATAGTAGTCAAAACCTTTGTCTTGCGTATTATCAAATTTTAGATCCCACCACTGAGTAATACTCATTTGTTTGTTTTTAACAATGGCGTAATGACCAGGCATTAAGCGTTTAATGCCTTGGTGTAAGGTGTTTTCACCTGGAATATAACCAAAGCTCATGTAGTCGTCGATTAACTCGATATTTAAGCCTGGTAATGCATCTAGACCTTTTAAAATGGCTTTGGTTTCAGACGCAAAAATCAGTTCATTGTTACTGTGGTAATAATAAACGGGCTTAATACCAACACGGTCACGAGCTAAAAATAGCTCTTGTGTTTGGTTATCCCAAATAGCGATAGCAAACATGCCATTAAATTTATGCAAACACTCAACACCGTATTCTACATAAGCTTGCAGAATAACCTCGGTGTCTGTTCCGGTTTCAAAGGTATAGCCTTTTTCTTCCAGCTCGGCACGAATCTCAATGTAGTTATACACTTCGCCATTGTAAGAAATAACAAAACGACCACTTTGTTCGATGCGCGGCTGGTGGCCAGCTGGGGTTGGATCTAAAATGCTCAAACGCAAATGTGCTAATGCACAATAGTTATCGTCTGAAATCCATAATCCGTTATCGTCAGGCCCACGATATGGCATTGTATCTCGCATGGCGGCAATACTTTCTGCATCCGCTGCGTTGTTGTAATTAAGTGTTCCTAGTATTCCGCACATATTATTTTTTATCTATATCTATTAAGTTTTGTATAAAAACCTCGGTAGAGTTACCAAGATTAAAAATGTATTTGTCAATATATCCATTAGTGTTTGGATACTTAGCACTAAAGTTGTTTGTTAGATTTTCCAACCAGTCTATAGTTGGAATTGTAGTGAGAAACTCTTCTAATACATGCGAGGCGTCATTGTATTTATATATATAGTGATTCGAATTAAAATATACCTTTATTCCAAAAGCCAAGGATTCAAATAATTTAATAACAGGTTCTATATGCAAGTAATGGCTTCTTGAAGGTGGACAGGAAAACCAAATAGAACTACTTTGAAATAGATTAGCAATGGCGCAAATAAATTTTTTAAGTAGCCGTTTTTTACTGTTTAACATTCTAACTCTCTAATAAGTCTTTTAATTTTCTATTAAAATCAATTATGTACGTATTGTTCTGCAGACCTAAAAAGTGGAAGAATGCTTTAATACAAATGTGCTTTTTACTAACCATATGTCTTATGTTTGGTGATTTTAGAATTCTTAAAATATCTAAAGTCTCTTGCAGATTAAATATGCTTTTCTTTTTGTTCATTTGCCATTGATTAACAAATTCACTTTTATATTTTACTGGGCAAGGCACGTGGCCGGGGTAACTTTGCCAAGGTGTTTTCCGCGTGAACGCAGGAAAATACTCAAACCATTTTGCATAGGCGTTATGGTATGCAAGTTCATGCATCGGTATTTTAAATACCTGACACATAAAATGGCTGTCAAAAAATGGTAATGCCATTTCTATTTTGTGTAAGTGAATGGTTTCGAAATGAGTTTGTAAATTTCTTGCTTGTCCGTTTACCAATAAAGAATAAAACAGTGCTTTGGAATTCTCATTAGGGAAACTTTTAAGTGTTGAATACATGCGTATTGCAATCTCGTTGGGATTGCTAACTGTTAACTTCCCAGCAAAGTAATTCAAAAGCAGTGTTTTGTTGTTAGATGATAAAAATATATTTATAGCCATCAACTCATCATCTGCAAACGCTTCAATAGTTTTAGTGTTTAAATACACGCCACCTATAGGCGCTCCCCCATCACCAGACCAAACATATTGTCCTTTATGTTCGCCTTCAACCTGATTAATACTCTTAGCTATCAAACGTGACCAACCATGGAAGTCATCTTGAGGTACAATTACTGCTTTTAAGTTTATGCCTGCTTTTTCTGCATATAATTTTGAATACTCTGTGTCTTGGCAATATGCTGTCTGAAAATTAAACGAAATTAGCTTTTTACCTTGAGCAATTAAGGAGCTAGTGACCGCGCGAGAATCCAAACCACCACTTAAAAAAGAGTAGGCAGTATCGTGCTCAAAAGTGCGTAATTTTACTGATTCTTGAAAGATGTTATATAAGTCTTGATAAAAGCCGTCATCAATAACTTCGGTATGAATGGTTGACCAATCCCAATATTCGCTCGTTTTTACATCCTTACCTATTTCTAGTAAGTGACTGCCTTTTAAACGTTTTATTTCATTGAAGGCGGTTTTATCATCTAACGAGTATCCAAGCGTTAAATATTCTTTCAACCCATCGGCGCAAAGCTTCAACTCATCAAAAAACAAATTCTTTAAAACTGAGAAATTAGAGCTGAAATACATGTACCCCGAATGACTTATATAAAAAATGGGGCGAACACCTATCTTATCTGTAAACAGAAAAGTTTTATTATTTTCGCCGTTATGAAGAACTCCGGAAAACGTTCCACGGGCTTTAGCTAATAACTCAGGTAGTTCATTTTTATGTTTATTGAGCAAAGAAATATCTGCTTGTGTGTCAATAGTACCGTCACTAAAAATGGGTTGGCCAGCGATAGCACTAGTAACGTCGTCACTGTTATTGTCGAATTGTCTAGTAAAAACTCCGACATCATATTGATAAATGACAAAGTGTGAAGTAACGACTTCTTCTGAAAAAGACTGTAAATTTAGAGAAGACAATGATGAATTCTTTAAACACTCAGCATTGGAAGCACTAATAGTGTTTTCATCTATGGCTGTCATGCCAACAAAAATAGTCATATTACTTCCTTTTAATAATAGCTCTAATTATAGACTTTAAAGAGTTAACTTTATGCTCTCTAATTAAGTGTCGATTGGCTGAAAGACTGATCCATAAACTTCCAAAAGAGCGGAGGCTAGCATGATATAGAAGTTCACTGAATAATACGTGCTCTTTTTCTTCGAGTAAAACTCGTACTTTTGACGGTAAGTTGTCCACATTCTTGAGTAATGACTGAGTTACATCGAGCTGTTTAGTTAAATTATTGTATTTTTGTTTAGGGTGGCTGGTATTACCATCATGGTGATACACAGTAGACAGTGGTTTGTTTATCGCAACAAAGCGATGCCTCAAAGTTAGCCTAAACCATAAATCAAAATCTTCTGAAGAGCTAAACGTTTCGTTAAACATGTTTTCTTCGATTAAAACGTCTCGACTAATAGCCGTAGAACACATAGGTATTAAACTTCCTTCTACCAAGTGCTCTGTTAAACGTTCGTCGAAGATGACGTAATCGTTTTCCTTTACCCAGAAATTCCCCCTGTTTAAAAGCCTTTGTAAAAAATTACTATAACGAGTCCAGGATTTGTCGAGGGTTTCAATCTTGCTATCAGCAAAAAAACAATCAACATTGCGATATAACTCAGTTGCTTTATTAAATTCGGCCAAGTGTTCCTTGTTGAAAGCGTCATCCGCATCAAGGAAACAAATGAACTCTCCTTTAGCCGCTTTTATTCCTAAATTTCGAGCGTGGCTTCGGCCACGGTTATAAGAGGAAATTTGCTGCCAATTTAGACGGTCTATACTCTGGCAATACGAGTTAATTACTTGTTCCGTGTTATCAGTAGAGCCGTCATTAACAACGATTAATTCAAAATCAGTAAAAGATTGCGTAATAACGCTGTTTATAGCTTTTTCTATTACTGCTTCACCATTATAAACAGGAATAACAACAGAGAATTTCATTAGATGTTACCTCGATCTAACGGTGAATGTTTGAAAACGACAGCTAAAATGCCGACCGGAATTTTGTTTGAGAGGTTATTTACAAGAATCTCTTTCACTGTATCAGATAAAAAATATCGGCAAACCAAAAGAATGTAGGCAAATGAAAGAGCTCCACAAAAAGTTATTAAACCAATATAACTGTCCATAATAGGAGCAAGATCTATATAAGTGAATGCGATATAAAATACGCCTCCCATTAACCAATGCTTAACAATCACTTGCCAGTATTTTAAAATACTTAAGTCCATTAGTTTACATGCGTAGTTTACTTGTAAAATTAACCTGAAGAATATGGCAGGAATAAGCGTACCTAGTGCAACACCAGTTATTCCGTATTTATGAACCAGCACAATGCTAATTGTTAAGTTAATTGCGCCTTCATACAGATTCCAAAATGCTAATTTTTTATGTTTAGCCAATGCGTAGAATAACGGCACACATGCTTGAGTTGAGGAGTTTACTAACAGTATTATGCAAAATATAGCTAAAATATTAAAGCTCTCGCTATATTCACTTCCCATCCATAGAATAATAAACGACTTACCTGCTAGCAGCATAAACAAGGTGAAATACGTTGCTACAAGGGCGCAAATTTCGGTAAACACTAAAAAGCGCTTGCGCAGTATTTCAGGGCCGTCATTAATGCTTGTTGTAAATACGGTAACTAGCCCACCGAGTAAGCTATTAATAAACTGTCCCGCATAGTTAAATAAACTGAACGCAATAGCGTAGGTTGTGACACTGGCTAAACCAATGTATTTGGCAATAACTATATCGTCGACTTTAAACTTCAATAGATTGCTAGTTTCACCAATAAAGGTGTATTTGCCGAACTTAAATAGGTCTTTTGCTAAAGCTTTATCAATATACTGAGCACCGTAGGACGCCTCAGGATAAAGTTTGATCGCACACATAGTTATGAAAAAGAATGCCAATAATTCTGAAAGTAACGTAATTAAAGCGAGCGATATTATGCCGTAGTCGTTAAGTAGGTACCCGACCATCAATGCCGTGCGTAGTATGTTTTTACCTATTTCAATATAAGCGGCAATATCAAAGCGCAGCTTAGCGCTTAACATGCCATTAAAAACCATTAACGGCAGTGTCAGTACAGTCTTAGCACCCATGATCACGATAAGCATTTGCATAGTCGGGATGACATTTGGCTCTGATACTAATAGAGGCGCAATCCACCAAAATATAGCAGTGAGGACAATCGCAATAACGCTGAGAATCGACAGCAAATAAAAAGCGGTATTGATAACACTATTTAATCGTGAGGTATTGGTGAGATTCCTAGCAAGATATCGCTGAGTCGCAGATAATAAGCCAAAGTCTACTACCATGTAGTAGCCCATTAATGAACCAATTAAGACCCATAAACCATAGGTTTTGTCACCTAGGTTCTCTACCATAAATGGCATCATAAAAAAGCTAATCACAATTGTGATTAACAATGTTAGTGTTCGGAGTAATCCACCAGACAATAAACGATTAAACGTACTACTCATGTTTATTATCTTCCCTAGTAGCTAATTTAATAAAAGAAACGGAAAATGCAATGAGCCAAATATAAATTTCTAGAACCTTACTATTTGAAAACTGACTAGCAATTAAAAAACCAAAAAAGCCTGCTATTAAACCGGTCGCCAAGTGTTTTTCTAATGAGCTTGCAGTATTACTGTTTTTTATAGCAATTAGTTGCTTTAAGCATGACAGTATAATAATTAAGAACAATAAAAAGCCAATTAAGCCATGATCATTTAATACTGAAAGTGTTAAGTTATGTGAGCCTCTTAGTGCCCCCGACTTTGTTTGCGTCATGTATTCTTCAGAGATGTAATAGGGACTGAGTAATAGAGTCGTCCTATGCCCTCTACCTAATAAAAAGTGCTCTTTAAACATTTCTAATTGAGCGTCAATTATCACTATTCTAGATTCTGCGCTTTTTTCTGCAATTTGATTACTATCTTCTGCCAAAGTCGTTTCAAATCGCTGAATAATTAAATCCGCACTTGCAAATGAAAAGCCTACTAGAACTATTGCCGCCCATTTGTATAACTGTCCTTTCATCATTTTAGGTGCAAAATATAAAGTTATTATGCCAGCTAAAGCCGTTGCTAGCATAGCCCCCCTGCTCCCTGTCATGATAATAAGGTTTGCAGTAAACAACAGCGGAACTAATAACCAAAATCGTTGCTTTTTTTTCTGCGATAAAAAGAAAAAACCGCCTAAGAATAGAATAGGAATGGCATGTATACCCATCAAATTCGAATCATTAATGCTCGGTAAGCCTGCGGCCTCAAAACGACCACTTGAATGTGTTTGTAGCGCTGTAAATCCAATATATGCAACGCCTATTAAATTAGTAATAATTAAGCCACTAAATTTTTTTATTGAATTGGTTAATGTAACGATAAGGAAGTAAAGGATAAACATTTTAAAAAATAAAATGACGAACTCAATATGCCAAGTTTTAGAGATTACGAATGGGTACTGAACAAGGATAAATATAAAAAATAGAAAAAGGAGTTTACTCTGCTTCGAAGCAAACCATTTACCTAACTCTTTCTCATGCATGAAAGTACTAACAAGCGTGATAAGCGCTACTATTAATGTCCAACGCATTTCAGGTAAAAAGCTACCCCAGTATTTACCTGGTGGGTGCATGTAATACACAAAAAAGTACAGTAAAAGTCCCACATATGGGCGTTTTAGTGCCACTAAGCACCCAATGCTAAAAACAGCTAAAAAACCAAGCGCGGTAATTGGCATTAGGTTAGCCTTTGCTCGTGTTTTGGTTATGCGCTAACTTTTGACCTATCTCAACCACACGCTTCGAATTCTCGTGCCACACAAACCCTTTGTCGATGACGCTTTGCTTTACTGCTTCGCGTTTGTGTTTGTAGTTTACGTAGTTTTCTATGGCTTCGTTAAGGCTGGCCTTAAAGGATTGCTGGTTGCCTTTTTCAAAAAATACGGCGGTGTTGTCGCTGAGTATTTCTTCTATGTTGGGTGTTCGTGGTGCAATAATCAGTGAGCCAACGGCCATGTATTCAAACATTTTTAATGGCGAGGCGTAGGCGGTTACATCAGGTTGCAACGAGATATCAAATTCTTTAACAAAGTCTAATACTTTGTCGCGTGTTACTAAGCCTTTAAACTCTACTTTGTCGGCAATGCCTAAATCAGCTGCTTGTTGTTTAAGTTCAGGAAGAATAGTGCCATCACCAATGCAGACTAATTTTAATGGTAAGTGTTTGTGCTCAGCAATGGCTTCAATGGCTTTGTCCATACCATGCCACGGGTTTATAAAACCGGTAAAGCCAATCACTATGTTGTCTTTTTCTAAATCAATAGGCGAGGCCAGCATTTCATCAATAAATGGCTGACGCACGCCGTTATGCACAACAGTAATGTTTCTTTCTGGTACGCCTGCCGCGCGTAAGTGGTCGGCTAAAACGTCAGTCACCGGTAAACAATGATCGGCACCACACCAGGTATAGTTTTCTACTTTCTTAGCCAGCCATTTA
>Ga0209603_1002209_pt1 | contig 18482 bp, 10 predicted proteins | sample COGITO_mtgs_1206_FD_184812 | JGI IMG/M metagenome (GOLD analysis project Ga0209603, IMG submission 184812) | Pelagic marine microbial communities from North Sea - COGITO_mtgs_120607 (SPAdes) (version 2) | ecosystem: Environmental > Aquatic > Marine > Epipelagic ... | reverse complement strand
ATACACGTACGGAATCTGTTTTGCGCGGCGATATAGCTCAGCAGGCAATGAGTGAAGATTGTTTAGCTTGTGATGGTTAAAAATAATTAAAGGGGCTACTTTCGTAGCTCCTTTTTATTTATACCTCTTAAACATAAGTTTATATAATAACTTATTCCAGGCTGATTGTAGTTTATCTATAATTTTTTTCATATTACTTTATATTTTGTTTTACCATTTTCTTTGTAAGCTTTTAAGCATCTATTACGGTTTTGATCTTCAGAAACATAACTAACATGCACCCAAGCAGGGTTTTCATCGTTACCAAACTCCCATATCATTTGATCAAAGTTTAAATTTTCTTTAATCCAATTATACATTTCAGCGTTAGTAGTGTGCCCAAAAGTATCATCAATATCAATTGCTCTTCCTTCACAATGCTGCGATCTAGAACTTCCACCTATAGCCTTGTTTAATTCAACGCTTCTAAAAAATGAATTTATTTTTATGGGTTTGTTTACGTGCTTTCTAAGAGGTTCAAATATTTCATTAGCAGTAAGAACCATATTTGAATATTCGTAGTCTCCAGGGTTGTTATTTAAGCCCAGTCTCAGAGCTGTCGCGCTGTATACACCTTCTTTTTCTGAAATATGTTTGCTTATCATTTATTATATATATTGTTGATCGCTTGCTGTATTTCTTTTGGGTCCACGAGCAGTTGCATTGATAAACCTCCTTGCCAAACACGTTTTGGTTTTTTATTTTTATCAAACAATATTATAGCGGGTACAGATTTTATTTGATTTTTAAACTTAACAGGTTGATCATCATAGTTAGCCTCTAAAATTTTTACGTTATTTAATGACTTTAAATGCTTATACCTGTTACTTTTATTCCAAGTTGAGTTTACATAAAGTAGCGTTACTTCCTGGGAAAATGAATTTATAGAAAATAAGAATGTGATTAAAATTAAAATGTTTTTCATGATTATTTATTTATGATCTCAAATAGTTTTTCGTCTATTTTATCTAGCTTTTTACTATTATTGTTAACTTTTTCATTTATATTAATTACTGTATTACGAATTAATTCATCCTTTAATTCATACTCTGATTTTTTAATTTCAGGTTCTGGTAATTTTTTTGCAAGTTCTATATCTGATTGTAACGCAAAGTACACTGAAGCTAGCGAAACCGCTCCAACTACAATTGTTGCTATTGTTTTTAAATCTAGTTGAACTTCAGTATTTTCTGATATTTTGTTAGCCATTTATTTTTGTTTTTATATACTATATGTAATCACTTACTTTTCTTTCTTTTTAAAGACTTTACGCGTTTAGGTTTTCCCGCGGGTTGCCCTAGTCTTTTTTTCTCTCTTATTTTTTTAGCCTTTTCAGAAGCAGACATTTCACCTGATGTCTTAGGTGTCTTGCTGGATACTCTTTTACTAGGTCTACAATACGGCGTACCTCTTTTTTCGCCTGCTCTTCTACCACAGGGTTTGCCAGTACGTACATCTATCCACTGCTCTTTAAACCAACGTTTAAGCGCTAAGCCTTTTTTAGTTTTACGAACTGCCATATTATTTTTTCTTTTTACTTTTGTTTCCCCAATTCTTTGAACCAACCTTGCGACATTTGGCTAAGGCTCCGCTTGCGTAAGCAGAAGGAAATACTTTATATCTTTTTTTTACTTTATGGTAACATGCGTCTTTTGCCATATTATTTAACTTTTATTGTTTGTTTAACTTTTATTTTTTTAATCTTTAGGCCTCCTGATTTACGTTTTTCTTTAATTAATTTAAACTCTTCGTTAGGAGCGTTGACATCCCATGCTCTAAAACCTAAAGCTAAAAACAATCTTTGCATTTGAGTGTTTCTTTTGTCTAACATTTCGGCAACCCCTTTAGCTTCAACCAACATCCTATCTAAAGGTAAGTTAAAAAACGAAGAAGCTAAACTACCTGCTATGTCGTAATTAGGTGATGGATTAAATTTGCCATCTATAGTTATACTCCACGGGTGTTTTTCTATAACTTTTTTATTAAATCTTCTTGTTTGTATTGCTGAGTAAAAATCAGCAGCCTTAGACCCTATCTGCGGAGATAAATTTAAAGCCTCTAATAAAGTGTAAGCATGATCAGCTTTAAAAGACCCTCTTTCTTCTTGCTTTACATACATTTTGTATGTGTTTTTAATATTAGTTCCAACAGCTCCGTATATACCAGTACCTCGTATTGCAGAGTCTAACATACCTTTCATCGCTTTATTTATTCTTTTTTCGCTGTCCTTTTTTATTTTTTCTTCGTCGTCTTCGTTGTCAAAACCAGGGAATAGAGTAAATAAACCATTACTAAGAGTATTAAACAATAATGACTGTATAGCTCCATAGTATAGTATTTTGCTTAAATGCTCTTTAGGATCACCTCTTCTATTCAAAAGATCTTGAGCAGATTTTTTTTGAATTCTAGCTGACTGCATGGGGTAATTTTGAAAAGCTAATATAAGACGCCCCGCAATGCTTCTTTGCTGTTGGGAGACTAATGCTGGATCACCTGATTGCTGAGAAATATCTGACGTTTTTGAAAAATCTAAAAATGCTTTTTCTTCTGCTTGCTTTTTAGTGTAAATTTTTTCACCATCAGCATTTACTTCTTTTAAATAAGTATTTATTCTATTCCTATAAAACGTTGCACCTCCAGCGGCAATTGCAAAACTATCAGCTATCTGCGTTGGCGTAAAACCAATTTTTAATAAATAAGCTAATGTTGCAGAAGCCTTATTTTTAGAACCTCTAGCTGCGTTTGCAATTTCAGCTTCTTGTATGTCAGATTTTAAACCACCTCTTCTTTCTTTTAATTTAGGAGAATTAAATAAAAACACAAAGTCTTTCCAAAACTGAGGTTGATTGGCAAACGCTAGTGCTGCTTTAGCTGGATTATTGTCATGCCAATTAATAAAATTCATGGTAGAAAGCGTCTGCAGTAATGCTGATTTTCTGTTAAAAAACATTATAGAACCTATAGAGTTGTTAAGCCAATTCATCCACTTATTATCTATTTGGTTTTGACCAACAGTTCTATTACTACCTGTTCTCATAGCGTATAAAGAATCTTCTATAGCATTTCTTGTAGATGCTCCAAAGCTTGCTTCTATTTTGTTTAGGTTTTGTTCGCTAAATATTAACTCTGCGTTTTGTATAAATTCTTTTATGTACTCTTTTCTGTTAATTTTTTCCGTTAAAGTTTGTATATCGTTTAATAAAGTTTGAGTATCCCAATACTGATTAGGTTTTCCCCACTTTTCTTTTTTAGTAGATATTAATAATGATTCAGCAAACCTTAGAAGCTCTTCATCGGCCTTTACCGTCTCGTTTAATGTTTTTTGTTCCTGCTTAGAAATGCCGGGTATTTTGTAACCAGCTTTAGTCCAAAGGTAAACCCTAACAGCTTGATCGTTAGTAAAGTTTTTGTTTTCTGTATTCTTTTTTAATTTCTTTTTTATACCTTTAAACTTTTTATATAAAGCTTTTAACTCTGTTTTCATTTCAACATTGGCAGCCTCTATAGCAGAAACCCCTTTAAAATAGGGATCCATTAAAGCCTCTTCAAAAAACTTTTGATCAGCTTCTCCTTGTTCACCTTTGCCTGCAAAAACATACTGGGTTAAACCTCTGAAATCTTCAGCTGAAGGACTTATAAATACTTTAAACCTTCCTTTACCTTTACCCATTTGTCTGCCTGCCATTTTTTCAATTTTATCAGAAGCAGGAAGTCCAGTTTTTTCTTTCTATCATTGGTTAAACTTAGTACTCAATGTTGTACTGAATTTAACCTTAGCTTGTTGAACTTTTCCTTTTACATCAAAATTATCAAAGACATCTTTAACTGCATCGACATTTTTAATAGCATCATCCGCGAAATAAAAGTCATTATACCCTTCGGTTACTTTACCGATCATCCAATCAGCTTTTGCTTTAGCAGTGCCATCTCCGAGTCCTACAATGTTTTCAAGTTTAATATCAAGGCCAATACCTTTCAAAAACTCATGTATAGCATATTTTGAATCGGCTGGCCTAGCTGTTAATATAAATACATTTCTATTACCAAACTTCTCATTTCTAGCCATTGCTTTATTAAACATAGGGCCCTCAGCACCTTTCATCACTTTACTAAATTCACTAAAATCAAATTCAGCGCCCTCTTTTGATAGTTCTTCGCTTCTTAAAGCAAATTCAGTAGCGTTAATTTTTCCTTTAGTGCCATCAGGCATAGTGTATAATACGTTGCTTTTAGTTGTAGCTAAGGTATCATCAAAATCCCAAACACTAATTCCTTTAGGATTTTTATTATAATCTAAACTAGTAGCAATATCAATTGCAGATTGTGTTGTTACAGATTTTTTAAATCCTGAAGAAAATTTAGTCTGCTTGGGAACATTAACTGTTTTGCTGTTTAATTGAGTTATGTCATCGAACGTTTGATTATACCCTTTTTCTTTTAATAGATCCTGAGTCGCTTTAGAGTTAAACCTAGCTTTGAAAGGTTCTTTCATGTCAACCCAATCTTGCCCGGGAAAAACGTCCCTATAGTTAGCGTCTATAGCTTTTGAAACCTCCGTAGGAACCACATAAGTGTAACTAGTCTCTACTATTTTGCCTACAGAATTTTCATAAGAAAGGTCCTTGTCGCTAATAAAATTAGCAATTGAGTTTCGTAATTGCTTAACAGGAGTTCCATGTTCTAGAGTGTAGTTAGACTTCCCTTCTTCGTTAAAAGCAGGTAAACCATCAACAGCCATAATTCCTTTTACCTCGGAAACTGTTTTCAAAATACTACGCATGTTAGAATTTATAGTATTTAAAATTACAGCTTTTCCTAAATTACTACCAGCATTACCGTTTTTTAAAAACTCACTAAATCTTTTTAAGTCTTCAGCGGATTGATCCGATAATTTTTTTCTACCATCAAGATTTACTTCATTGGTGCCAGAATCTACAGTTTTACTTAAATCGTCTTTAACCTCTTGAATAAGCACAGGGTTAACAGCTTTTTTACCCGAAGCCGCTTTTATAGTCAATCCAGTACCTGTTTTAGTTTTTTCTAAAGTATACCCTGCAAATGCATTTTTTAAAACTTCATTTTTTGTTATAAACTCTTGCAGACCTTTATTATTACCAAATATACTTCTTCCTAATCCGCTAACAGACCAGCCTCTTAGTGTTCTTAAAAACACTTCCTGAGGGTTAGATGTGCCGATGTCTACTAAATGATTATAATAATTTGATATAGTTTTTTCGCCAGCTAGCTTTGCCCCGTCAGCCTTCAAATTAGAGGCTCCATGAGGCACTCCTAATATACCTTCAACATAGCTAAAATTATAATCTACTACATTGTTTATATAGTTAGAAAAACTAACGCCACTACTTTTGTTCCATTTTTTAAGTTGTTCTTTTTGAGCGGTAGTTAAATTTTTACCTTCAAAAAGCTCATCATTGTTAGTTTTTTGTTTAAATTCTAAGTACGATTCTTTAAGATCGTCCATCATATCTTTAAAGACTTCGTCTTCCTGAGCAGTGATACTTAAAGGATTTATATTATTAATAGAAATATATTTTATAACATTACGAACTTTGTTATCAAAAACATTAAAACCTGTTATATAAGTTTTGCTAAACTTAACTGTACCTCTTTCTATGTCTTTTAGCAGTACATTAACAAAATTGTCAGCTAAAGCTGCTTTTAAAACTTCTTGGTTTGCTTCAAAAGCCTTGCTTATATCTGAATTTTCATTTTGAATTTCTTTGCTAAAAATTTCAAAAGCTATTTCTTCAGCTATCGCTTTACCTAAAGCTTCTCTTTTTCCTCTAATAAGTTTACCTTTTTCGTCAATAAATAAACCCACAAAGTCAGCATCGGAAACTTCATCAGCAGAAACTCTTCTAACTATTTGATTTCCAGCAGTAGCACCCCTAACTAATGTTTTTTCACGATCAATTTCCTGGCCAACCCAGTCTGGGTATGGTATAAATTTTGGATCAAACACATCTTGAACAACGTTTTTACCACCTATATTAACAGTTACCTTCACTCTGTTTCCGTTTTCGTCTACCCTAAAAGATCCTCCTACGGATTTTTCAATAGCCATAGGGATACCACCTATAACTTCTTTTTTGGTATCTTTACCCATTAAAAAAGTAGTGGTCATGTTTTCTATGATAGCTTTCTTATTTTTTATAAGATTTTTCTCATAAGTACCATCCTTTAGCTTACCTAATCTTTGAATAACAAGTTTAGGAGCTGCTTCAGGGTCTCCTACAACTTTACCTATTTTCTTTTTTATTTCCGCAACTAAAGGTGTTGTAGCAGAGTTGTCACCTCTTTTATCTGTAATCTTACTTTTTAGGCTAGCTAAAACTTGTGTTAACTTTCCTGTTATAGCGGTTATTGTAAAGTTAGGTACAATGTTACTTCTAGTAAACGGTGTGTATTTTCTTTTTTCGGCTTCTTGAGAAGCTGAATCTTCTCTAGATGTAACATTCTTTGCTTTATCTAGCCCCACACCGGATCCAGCTGCTGCTTCTTTCTTTCCTTTAATTAAAGCTTCTTTAACTCTATTTCTTATACCGTATGGACCAGCTATAATGTAACCCCCAAGACTTTTGTTTGCCGCTAAAGGATCATAATTCATTATGTTTCTTATGAACTGCTCGCTAATAACATCTTTAATAAAATCATCTAGATTTTTACCGTAAATATTGTCTAAATTAACAATACCGTAACCTGCTGCAATCTTTACTATCAAAGGATTTAATATGCCCTTGTTAATTTCTTCCACAACCTTTCCTGCTATAGTTTCTGCATATACTTTTTTAGTAGTGCCTTTAGGTACCATTTCATCAAATTGATCGCCTAAGGGTTTTTTATTTTTTTTAGAATCAGTTTTAGCTTTAGTTTTGTCTTTTGTTTTAGGAGCTGCTGCTTCTTTTTTCTTAGCGTTCTTAATTTTAAACTCTAAATTACGTACAAGAGCATCAAACTCTCCAGGCTCGTAGTCAAATTCATTTTCTTTTATAGTAGCTAACTCTTGAGTAAACAGAGTAACAGACTTGCTATCACCTTCTTTTTTTGATTTATTAATAGCGTTTAAAACTTGACTACTAAAATTACCAGATCTAAGATCAGCATTACGATTTAATAAATAGTCTAGTGCTTTTTTAGGAGTAGATACGTCTGCGCTCTTTTTAAACTTCCTTGTAAAATAACTTTCTTTTTTTCTAGAAGATTCTAAGCCAAAAGTATTTTCAAAATTAAAAGCAACTTCTTGTAGGTGATTAGTATATTCATCCTTAAAGGTATCTGAAGTAGCCTCCCAGTTAGTTAACCTCCCGTTTTCGTCAAAATATTTAGCATCACCGCTTAAATCAGAGTCTACGTCAGTGCCGTCTGCGTTTTTTCCAGTTCTACCAAACAAGGTTTGCATAGTTATAGAATGAGCTGTTTCTAGATTTTTATTGGTGCTCGCTTCTGTATATAAGTTATTCCTATACTCTTTTGCTTGGGCAGAAGAAAATAAAGCATCGTCAGAAGCATGAGTCATCTCGTGGATCTCTACTGATCCTACAAAAATATCTCCGCTTTCTAATCTTTTTTGAGTTACTTCGCTTTCGTTAGTTACTAAAAACTTAGGGCCATCTTGAGTTTCAATCATTACACCGTTAAAATCTGAATCACCTACGGTTTCTTCTATTTTTCTTTGTTGATCTAGATTTAAGTTATATTGATTTAATCCTAAAATATTACCTTTATCGTCTTTTTTCGTAGGGTCTATTTTTACTAGCTCAATATTTGTTCGTTTTGCAAACTCATCTGCTCTTTTTCTACTTATAGTTTTTGTTGTAGCAGCTGTTGACACCATAAAAAGCTTGTTAGCTCCTGTCTTAAAATATTCTTTTTCTTTATCTTTTTTTGTTAAAGGCTTACCTTTACTGATTCCGTCTGTGTAAGTCATTGACTCTACTCTATCACGAGTATTGTCATCATTTTTAGCTTCATTTACATAACCGTTTACAGTAGTTCTTCTTATTTCTTCAAGAATAAGTGCTAGCTTGCCCCTTTGATCTGCTGCTTTGTATTTTTTACTTATTTTGCTTTTGTTTGATTTTTGTGACCATCTATTTTTTATTTTTTCCCCTTCTTCTCCTAAGTTTTCTTCAACAATAGAATAATCAATGTTTTGTTTTATTGATTCTTGTGAATCTTGTATTTGTTTTAAATCTTGCGAAAAACCATCAGCTTGGTTATTTTTGCCTGTTCTTTTCAATGAAGCAGTATAATTCTCTATTTTTTGATCTACAACTTCTTTTGTATCTCCGGCTTTAACTCCTGCTTCGGCTAACCTTTGCTGCTTAAAAAACTCTAAACCAATTAACCTTCTGTGATTTTCTCCATTTAAAGCTAAAGCATCTATTTCAATACCTGCTACAACAAATCCAAGATCTTTAGTCTCCTGTACTAATTGAGCTCTCAAGTTTTCTTTAACAATAGAACTCAAGTCGGGATCTTTTAGGCTGTTGGTTATATCGCTTATTCGGTTAATCGGTAGCCTTAATGTTTCTTCATGTTTTTTTGTTAACGCATTAGTCATCAAAGAGTTGTACATTATAGAAGGCGTGTTCATCCCTCCTGTAGTGATTAAGGCTGTAACTAATGTATCGTCTAGCTCGCTTAAGTCAAAATCTCTACCTAAAATAGCACTATCTAAAGCAACATCCCCAATAAGTATTGTACCTTCTTCCGCTAGCTCGCCTAATGCTCTTTTACCCCATTCTTTGCTTGCAATACCAAACTTTTCTAGACCGTTTCTTTCAAAAAAACTTAACACATTAACACTTGAACCGCCTAAAGCAACGTTTTTAGAACCTTGTTTTATAGCTAAATCTTTAATAACTTTTTGAGCGTTGACATTTGTACCAGCAACATAGGAAACACCAGCTTCAATAAGACCTGTTCCCCAAGAAGATAACAGTATTTGGTTATCCGTCATGTCACCCATAGCAATAACTTCATGAAGCCCAGCTTGCCTGTTTTGATATTCTAAATTTGAAATTAACTTATTATCATAAAGATTTTTTAAAGTTTTTAAACTTTCCTCAGCCTCTTCTTTATTGTCAACTAAAATATTTAAGTTTCTACTTTTTTGAGCACCTGAAGAAATACCAAACTCAGCACTAACTGTTAAACGCGACAACCAAGGAGCTACTTTTAGTCCAGCTCCTAGATAGCTAGTACCCATTGCCATAGCAACATTAACACTTTGCTGAGCCCCTGTTCTTGTTGCAAAAAAGCCAAATCTACCCTGATCTAAAGCTTGCTCATAAGTTAACTGGGTTTCATAAGCACTTTGTCTATTGTCAAGCATTTTTTGCTCTTCTATAGCTTTTTCTTTAGAAACTTTACCTCCAAAAGCTGTAGGTAAAGCTAAGTAAGTTCCGTAAAGAGCCGTGGAAATATCATTCGCAAGGATATTGCCAGGATTATAAGTCTTTGACGTTAAATTTAGTATTTGTTTTGGGGTTATACCCGGATTACTGGTTTTGTCTATGTGTTTTAAATAGTCAGAATTTAATGAAGCAATCGCTAGCTCTTGTTCATCTGAAAATTGAGAGTATGTTTTTTGTATTTTTTGCCACTTTGAAAAAAGTTTTTTAGCAGCTTCTTTATCGGTTGTCTTAGAGTCGTCCCATGTAAATTTTATACCTGTATCTTTAGAGGCTTCCATCGAGTAACCTACATTAATTCCTTTTGCTTCGGCTGCTAAGTTTTCAAGCATTGAGCCTAAAACGTTGGATTGGGTATTTTGAGTTTTAGAAATAATATCAGCTCTGTCTTTGAAACTATTTTCAACATCCGCTTCTTCCATTGATTCAAGAATAGTACCTGCAGCTATAAGATTTTTTTGACCAGAAGCATCAACAATACCTTCCCATATAGTTTGAATGTTTGAATCTGAAACTCCTTTTGCGTATTTTTTATAGCCTTCTTTGTATATTTCTTCTAAAACTTCTGGATTAATTTTGTTTTTTAAATCGTCAGAAAGCCCTGCTAAATTAGTATATCTTGCGTACATCTCTTTGGGAGAGACGGCTTTAGAGGGTGCGGGCATACCTAAAGGAGCGCCTGACTGCTTAGAAAAAAATCCTTTAGCAATATTATCGTTTAAAACAGTTTTTATTTCTTCAACCTCGTCTTCGCTAAGACCGTATCCCTCTTTTGTTAACTCACTAGAAAGATTATCAATAAAAGTACCAGAAGATAAATAAGATTTTTTAGTATCATTGCTTTCTTCAACTTTTTTTAACTCACTAGGATTAGTTTCATTAAGCGTTTCTTTTAGATCACTATAGGCAGCGTATATATTATCCTGAGTTGCTTTAAAGTCTTCATCAGATATGTTTGATTTAAACCAATTCCTAGCATCGTCAAAAGATCTTTCAGTAGAAATTAACTCGCCGTTTTTATATATTCTATAGTCATTTACACCTAATTCATTGCTGCCTTGTCTTTCTCCTCCTCGAAACTCGCCTTCAATAGTATACCCTGTACCTTTTAATCTAAAATTTAACGATTCTACATTTTGCTTAGGGCTGTTGTCGTAATTTCTAGAAAAAATAGACTCTTTTAGTAACACGTCTTTTTTATCAAGATCTACTGACGTAACTTCGTTTTTTGAAAAATCGTAGTCAAAAGTCTTTTTTAATTGTTTTATTTGATTAGCAGTTTTAATTCTACCCTCCTTTGAATCATTTTCAAAATTTATTATAATTTTTTCTTTTGTAAAAGGGTTTGTGTATGTTATTTCGTCTTTAGCAAAATTAAGTCCATCAGGAGTTTCTTGAATATCAACAGCTCCTTTAAATTCTTTATTAACTATTTCTATAAACTTTTGTTCATCAATATTTGCAAGTGCATACGGATTACTTAAGTCCACACCTCCGCTAAAAGCACGCTTAGTCTCTATAGCTATCTTGTCTTCAATGTCTTTTATTTTACCTGTATAGTCAGATAAATTACTGCCACTAATTCCGCTTCTGTAATCTTCCTTAGCTTTATCTAGTTGTTTTTCTAAAGCTAAAATTTCAGGAGTCTTATATTCTTCTTTGGGATCAGGATCTTGTGAATCCGAAGAAATATTTACCAAAGGCAATTCCGTATCTATCTCTATTGTTTCCTCCGGAAAAGTTAACTCCTCGCTCATTAAAGCTTGTTGAGCCTCCGTGAATGGCGCTGGTTCGTTTACACGCAGAACACCCGCACCCGCTGCACTGCTGTCTGTAAAATTTGTTTCTTCAGACTCTATATTTTCTTCGGCTTCAGGTACTACATTGCCGTTTTCTCTGTATTGTCTAACTTTTTCATCAATTTCTTCTTCTGAAAAACCTTGGTCTATTAAGCTATTAATGTATTCTTCTAATGTCATAAAATTTAATTTGGTCTAAGTTGTTTTAATTCTGTTAGATACGCTCGAAACGCTTGGTCTTCTGTTTTATCTTTATTATCTGGATTACTTCTATATACATTTGTTATCCAATAATTTTTTCTTCTATCTTTTTCAGCTTTTATTTGCTCTCGAATAATAGATTCATTGCCCGGTCCGTATTTATCTATTAAATAATGTTCAAGACTTAACCTATTAGATCCGCTAACGTCGCTTTTTTCCAACAAACTAAAATCGTAATTAATTTCCGTATCAGCCATTTTATTACCTTCACTGTCTACAAGGCCTCCAACCGTAAACTGAATACCTGTTAATGTTTTACCCCCTGTAAAGTTTTCGCTTAAAGCAGGATTAAATTTTTTTCCATCAGTATTTTTAAAATTAACAGGCACTGTAGTTGTGGGTGAAAGAGTAACATTTACTTTTTCTGAAAATAAATTATTTTTTACATCTGTTAAACTTCCAGTTAATGCATTTTTTATATTTAGTGCTATATTTTTTTCATTGTTGCTAGGCTCGTTTGGTTTTCTAGTAGAGGTTCTCCCTTGATTAAATGTAACTTGATTAAGTTTTAAAGCTCTACCGTCTTCTCCTGTTGTATAACCTTTATTAGCAACCGATATTTTCCATTTTTCAGCCGCATAGTCTTGCATAATTCTAATTTTTAAATTATCATCAAGATCGGCAGCCGTTTTAGGGTCTCTGTAATTTTTATCTCCTAACTCTTTTTGTAAATCTTCAGGTAGGGTAAACCCTGTATCTTTAGTAAATTGGCTCCATCCTGATTCGAAAAAAGCTTCATCATCAGTAGAATATTTATTTAAAGCAAAAGTATTTGCAGCTGTTTCTGCTCTTGAATAGAATCCGTCAGTTATATATTTAGTAGAATCTTGAACAGTTGTAGTGATTGTTTTGTTGTTGCTATCTTTTATTGTAATTGTTTTGTTATTTGCAGTATTGTAGTCAGGAGTTCTATTAAAAGCGCTAGTAATACCTTTAGTTCCCACGCTTTCATTTATGCTAGCCTGTAAGTTATCTTTTAATTTAAAATTTCTATTAAGATAAGCTTCATCCATGTCTTGTGTATTCAAAAACATTTCTTTACCCCCTGACATTACGTAAAATCCTTGTTTAATTTTACCGTATTTATTTGTTTTAGAACCTTGCCTTATAGCGTTTGGACTATTATTGTTTAAATTAGTGAAATCAGCTCCGTTAAATTCAATTTGTTCTTTATTTTCATTTATAAATCTAGTATTAGAAACAACACCATCATTTACTGCATTGTCTCCAATTCTTTTAATATACCCAGATAAATTAGAATAGCTATTTTTAACGTCGCCAATTTGTCTAAGTATTGCATTCATTTTTCCTTGATCTTTCTTTTTAAATGCATCAATATATTGCGGTCTAAAAGAACTCATTGCAATTCCAGCGTTGTCTGTAAATAAATCATTGGTTTTTAAATCATCACCTCCTGTCATTGCGTTTTTGTTTATTCCTCCAAAAACCTCAACATTTGTGTCAAGCTGTATTTTTTCTGCTTCTTCGTCTAAAGCTTTTTTTTCTTTTTCCTGCTCTTTTAGAAAGTCAAGCCCTGGTTTTAAACCTTTTTCAAAACCCTGACTAAAAGCGCCGTAGTCTACTATACCTTCTGTTGGATTTTGATACGCTCCACCAGATGTTCTTGTTTGTTGTCGTCTTGCCATTTTTATTTAATTAGTTTAAATTCAACGTCAATCTTAGAATAGTCTACCCCGTCATATATACTTGAAAAGTTTTTAATAACAGCATTTTTTGGAGCTTCATCAGACATAACACCTTGCCATGTACCTCTACCAAAAGACTTATCAATATATTCAAAACTATATATATTTAAACCACTTTGTGATCTACCTATTTTATTTATATTCTTTTTTAATCTACGGTCTGAGATCCCTGAGGCATAAGCACCTAAATCATTGCTTGTAGGAGGGATTAAATTTGTATTTGAGCTATTTACATTAAACATGTTGTTATTACTCACAGCGTCTGCAAAACCGGTTGAGTTATTGCCTCCAAATAGTTGACCAAAACCTCCTGTTGCAGCAAAACTACCAATACCGCCTAGTGCTTGACCAATACCACCCATCATTTGAGAACCATAAGCTGCTGATTGTTGAGAGGCGTTACTTAATTGAGCAGATACTCTATTTAATTTTTGCATTTCCCTAGATTCTTGAGCTCCAAACACAAATTGCTTACCTTGAGCCATAGCCATTTGAATTCGCTGCTGCTCTTTCATTCTATTCATTTCTAATTGCTGCTGCCCTTGAGCTCTTAATTGTGCGTTTTTAGCCTCTTGTTGCGCTATGCTGGCTGAAACACCTTGTTTAGAACTTAAAGCTGCCTGTGCAAGCGCAGTGGCTCCACCGGCTCCAGCTCCTGTGGCTCTTAATGTATCTAAACTGCTAGCGAGCGATATATCTGTTTGCTGAGCTTGCATTTCTGCTGCCTCTGTTGCAACTTGTAGATTTGCAAACGGATTTGACAATTGACTTGATAAATCTGTTACATCTGCAAAAGGGTTGACAATAGCCTGCCTGTTTTGTTCTAACCTATAAAGTTGTTTTTGTAAAGCTTTTTCTCTTCTAGCTGCTTTTCTTCTAGCTGCACCGCTTAATATAGCTTGCCCAAGGCCACCTAAAACTTGCACGCCTATCATACCTATACTCATAATTTATTAATATAAAGATTGTTCGTAATTAAAACCTACTGAAAATAATTCAGCATGGTTTGTTATGTTTAATGTTTTATCGTTGTTTACAGGCTCATGCTCAAGTGTTACTTCCGCAAAAAATCCTTTAATACCTGTTGTATTCAACGCACTAACCCCTGATATTGTCGATGTATCATTGATCTTTATTTGCCCGTAATATTTTTTCTCTAAAGGTGTGAAACCTACATACTTTAAGTTCCCGTCGTACGGAGACAAATATCTACCTGTTATGTTACCTGGTATAGGATACGCATTGTAGTCGTTATCATCGTCTGCTGGAGAGAATAATTCTATAACTTTCCAGTTTTTAGTTCCTTCGTAATTAACTGATTTATAATACTTAACTAAAGAAGGATTTTGATTACTTACTATAGTTATAGTGCTAGGATTAAATTCGCCGTAGAATGTGTTCTTGTTATTGTTTGAATAGTGCTCATAAAGATCACCAGCATTCCAAGTATAAAACTTATTAGCTAAACTACCCCCGAACCTAGGTTTATAAGTGTGAAACGACGTCCAGCCGTTAACCCTGTCGTCAAAAGACAATGTTTTATAATTTGTTTTAAGTGGAGTTATACTTGTGTTAAAAGTATTTCTTGAATATGTTTGCTTATTGTAATCTGAATCAGTTGGCCCCTGTAAGCTTAGTACATAGTTTTTTGAATGCACGTCAAACATACCATACGCTTTGTCTGCATTTTTTAATTCATCTCTAAAAAAGCTTCGCATACCATAAGATGAAATTTCAGTTATTCCGTCTCTAGATAATCTAAGCACAACACCCTTATTTTTATCAGTAAAGTATTTTCTAAAACCGTAAACAGCAAAGCTTTCTGGATTTTTACTTATACCGTATTCTCCTAAATAAGGAACAATTTGACCAATAACTTTAACCCCCGAAGTCGTCAATCCTAATCCTTCTGCTGTAAAAACCGCATCTTTATCTATCAGCGCTGAGCTGACTTTATTTTCTTGAAATATAATTAAGTTAGTATCTTCAGCATACAACTTTTGGATACTACCGTCAGAAGCGTCTACAGCTCTGGTTATAGGTTCAGAAGAGTTAAACTCGTTTGTTTGATTTATATCTGTTCTAGAATTAAATATTCCAGAATATATCATTGCGTTAAATCTATGGTTAAAATCATAGCTTTCATCGGTAGCGTACGCTTTAACACCATAACCCATAGAATCTTCATTAAACCCACCCTTAATTCTAGATTCTTCTACGTGCCAATTTGAAGCTTCTCCTGTTGCGTCAAAATCATTTAAGTCTATACCAGGAGGACCTCCTCCGCTAAATACTCGTGTAACTAATTCTGTTTTTGGTTTTATTACTACAGAATTGAAATATGATATTTCTAATGTATACGCCATAATAATAATATTACGTGTTTATTTATTTATTTATTAATAATTATAGGCCTTGTGCTTCTATAACAATACCTTGTGAATCCACTTGAATTGCTTCTACAGAAATTTCTCCAGTTCCAACGTGCGCTCCCCACCATAAACTTCTACCCGTAAAAGGCCTGGAGCCTCCTGGAGCATCCCTGTCTCCAATCCTAACCTCATCACCTACTTCTGGAAGATCTTGTTCCCCGTTATGTGAGACAGCTACAGAAGTCCGTCTTTCTGCATCTGAAGCGCTTTGAAATTCCGGAAATCCTGTCCAAGGACTAGGGTCGGCATCTGGTGTGAGATAAATTGTTTTAAACCCTGATGTCTGACCTATGCTTACTATTATTTTAATTTCTTTGTTTGTAAATGGTTTGTTGCCATCCGCATCTACTATATTTTCTATTTCATCTTCAAAAACCGTTATAGTCATTGAAACATTTCCAGGTGTTAAACTTGCTCCTTGTCTTATAAATATTTCACCACTCGCCTCATTTACAATAAAAGGGAACGCGTCTGTAGGATCGGTTACTGGATTATTTACATCTTTAAATATAAGGCCAAAGCTTTGGTCCGCTACAACTGCAGAACCATTTACAGCCCCCATTCTACCTATTAGCACAGGTTCGTTTGCGCTTGAATCGTCTTCACTTACAGGTATTATTTCGCTTCCTGTGCTATAAGCAAAACCTTCATTATCGTTAGTTAATGTTAAAACAGGTAAAGCATTTTCTAATTTAATACGCTCTTCAAATTGCCCTCCTGAAGATATAGTATAATTTTCTATAGCTCTTGTAATTGTTTCCCCTCCAAAGACTGCTTGGATATTAAACGTGTAAGAATAACCATACTTCCCATAAAAAAATTCTTTTTTTGTTTTAATATAGTATTTATTTTCTGCTAGATCTTCTACAATTTCAAAAAAATCTCGTAAAACAGTAGAAGAGCTTCCTGGTTCGTTACTTACTTGTTCAACGCTTAAAAGAGTTATAGTAGCATCTTGTTGTCCTTGATCGTTAGAAGCGGTAACTATACCTACTTTACTTCCTATCGGATCACTTTCTTGTATACCTCCGCTAAATTTCTGTATATTAATTTTATTTAAACCTGTAAATGAAGATAATACAGCAGTGTTAATATCAGATACTAATCCAGCTGAAGAAGTTTCGTAAAATATATCTATTTTAGAATTAAAAGGTTCGGTTTCAAAAACAGAAATAGCACCTTGGTTTGCCTCTGTTGGTAAATTTGTTGTACTATCCGGTAATGCTATTTTAGCTAATAACCGACCCTTTCTAACACCACTTATCCGTAATAAAGTACTATCAAAATACGCTTCGCCAAAGTTTATTTCTGGATCCATCCCATGCTCTTTGAGCGTACCTATTTCAATAACATTTAGTAAACCATCTGAAGACAACAACCCCCCTACGTTTGGCACATAAGGAGCCTCATATAAAGCATGATTAGTGTCTGTAGTTGTTCCACTTCCGGTTCCGCTAACAATAGACCTAACGTTGTAATTAACAACCTTAGGATATAGTCTAATTTTACTACCGGCTAAACCTGTTTCTCTATCAGTATCCGTAACATCTCTGGGTACTTTATTTACATTATCACCAGCTAAGTTTATTAAAGCCGTTGGGCTATTAGTATTTCTAGCTATACCATCTCCGTATATATTGTAATACTCTTGTTGTTGTTGTTTTACAACTATTCTATACGAATACCACCCATAAGGATTAGTACTAGGATCATATGCGTCACCTATTATATCTTCAAACCTAATTCTTAAAACATCCCCCCAGTTTTCTATATTATTTGAATCTACAGAGTAATCATTCCAAACACTAGAATCAAACAAATCTTTTGACTTAGCAGGAACATATGCTGAAGATCTTTTTAACGATGTTTTTCCGTTAAGCTCTATAGGTAATACAACCGGTGATTGTCTGCCAAATATATCAGATAGGATAACTCCTACTTGATATTCTCTTCTTTGTTTTATAGAATGATATTTGTATTCTTTATAAAGGTAATCGCTATTGCTGGAATCTTGTGCGTTTTTTAAAGAAGTATTAACTTCAAAATTTAATTTTGTTTTATTTAAACTTCTCTTCTCAATATAGTTTCCGTACACTACCCTGTTACCTATAATTTCTTGCGATTGCGCCTTTAAAGGAACATTATCAAATACTCTTGTTCCTTGGCTTCTAGGTAGTGTCTTAAAAGGCTCTGAAGATTCATAGGTATAATCTATAATCCCAGTGTTAGACACGGTAGTTGAATTTGGTAATACATCTACGACTCTAATAGGTAGGTCACCGTCAATAGCACATAGTATTTGGACTTCTTTTATTTGATATGTATTAAATACATTTGAAGAGTTTTCAGGCATTTTTAATTGAAAAATAATTTTATTTATACAATTAATCATACTGTCTAGCTCATTATTCTGAGCCATCTTTTTTATTTGATCTAAAGATAATCCTGTACCATCTTTGTATATTTCAGGTAAAAAAACCGCTTGAGTAAACGGAGCTATTGTGGAATATTCACCATCTTCATATCTAAACCTATAGCTAAACCTAACAAATTGATTTTCTAAAAAGTCTGATTCTATATCTGCGTCCGTAGTAGCTGAAGAGTCATTAGAGCTATCTAGTAGTCTTAAAGGATAGAACGGAGCAAACTTAGCAACACTAATCTTTCTTTCAGAATCATAGAAGCTAGAATTATTTAAGGCTGTTGATATATTTATTCTTCTAGGTTGGTTGAAGTTGTCTGTAAAAAATAACAAGTTATTTAAAATATTAACACCAGTTATTTCGTGAGTTTTGGAAAAGTTTAAAA
>Ga0209603_1002206_pt1 | contig 18515 bp, 21 predicted proteins | sample COGITO_mtgs_1206_FD_184812 | JGI IMG/M metagenome (GOLD analysis project Ga0209603, IMG submission 184812) | Pelagic marine microbial communities from North Sea - COGITO_mtgs_120607 (SPAdes) (version 2) | ecosystem: Environmental > Aquatic > Marine > Epipelagic ... | reverse complement strand
GAGTGCTTCAGTGTTGCAAGTAGAACAAGAAACTGTTGACACGTACAATCAATCTGTAGATGAGATTGAGACCCATGCTAACAACGCTAGTGCTTACTTAGCTGTAGCAGGTTCAGAAGAGGCTGTAGCTTTCTTAGAGCAAGGTATTGAGAATGCTAATACTACAGCAGAGCAGACTAATATATTCTATGATGCTAACGCACAGTGGGTAGCAATGGGGTATAACACTACACGTAACCTTACAGCTGTATATCTCAACGGTAATGATAACATGGGATTAGACCTTTACATTACAGAGGCTGATATCTTAGCGGCAGGTAGTGAGTCAGAGTTTTTCCAAACCAGTCCTGTAGCTCAGGGCTATAAATGTTTTATGTATAACGAGGGATGTAACGAACTATGAAGCTATCAGAAACTGAGTTGACTATTGGCGGTGTTAAGTTAAAAGGTATTTATATAGCAGTTGTATTATCACTAGCAACTACTATAGCTTCAGCAGTGTGGACTGCAAGTAGCTTATATTCTCGTCTAGCTATCGTTGAGAAGAAAGCATCTGCTGTTAAAGTAACGGCAGAGAAAGTACAGCTTATAGAGCAAAGACTTGAAGACAACGATGTAGGGCAATTAAAGGGTAAATTAGCCACTTTAAAGACTAGCCTAGATACCCTAGTAGTACAGCAGAAGAACCTCTTAGAATTGAAAGGAGACGTTTCTGAGCTATCTAAAGACATAGAGTCTATCAAAGGCACTGTGGCTAAAGCTGAAGTCATTACAAAAGATGTAGGGGATGTAGGTGACAGCTTGAAGGAACTAAACACAGAAGTAGATAATCTTTGGGAAGGTCTTGAATATCTTTCCAATCCATTGAAGTAGGAGTTAACATGCCTAAGAAGAAAGACCCAAGACTAGCTAGAGCAGGTGTCTCTGGTTACAACAAACCTAAGCGTACACCTAACCACGCTAAGAAGTCACATGTTGTTGTGGCTAAAGAAGGTGATAAGGTTAAGACTATTCGCTATGGTCAACAAGGTGTTAAAGGTGCGGGTAAGAATCCTAAGACTGCATCAGAGAAAGCAAGACGTAAATCATTCAAAGCTAGACATGCTAAGAACATATCTAAGGGTAAGATGTCAGCGGCTTATTGGGCTAATAAATCTAAATGGTAGGAGAAGACTATGCCACAAGGTAAAGGTACATACGGAAGCAAAGTAGGAAGACCACCTAAGAAGAAGAAAAAGAAGATGAAGAAAGGTAAGTAGTAATGCCAGTTAAGAAAACAGCTAGGTATAGAAAATAACTAAGAGGCTAACATGGGACTTGAAACTGTAAATGATAATGGTACGGCTAGACTACATCAGCTAGACACCGCTAACCCCACAGGCACTGATAATAAGAATCAGGGCGATGATCATATTCGTAATATTAAGAAAGCTATTAAAGATCAATTTAGTGGTATATCTGGCGACAGTGGCTCAGGCGCTGTCACTGCAAATGCGGCTGAGTTAAACAAGCTAGATGGCTGTACTGCTACCACTTCTAACCTTAACGCTCTTGCGGGAATTGATAACATCTTTAATGTTATATATCCTGTAGGTTGTATCTATGAATCTACTTCAAGTACAAGCCCTTCTACGTTATTTGCAGGGACTACTTGGACTGCTTTTGGTCAGGGTAAGATGCTAGTAGGTTTAGACTCTAGTGATGATGATTTCAATAGCACTTCTGACTCTGGCGGTTCTAAAACTGTTGCGCTAACAACAACTAACATGCCACAGCATAACCACTCCTTTAGCGGTTCAAGTGGAAGTGCAGGGAGTCATAGCCATAACGTTAGCGGTACTACTTCAACTCATAGTGGACATACTCATGGCTATACGGTTAAAACAGGACGTAGTTTCAGTAGCTCTACTGGTAGTGCTGATAATGGAGTTGTTCAGGGCAGTAACGGTACACAGCTAGATTCTGAAGCTCAAACTACTGCAAGCGCAGGAAGCCATAATCATACTTGGAGCGGTACTACTACAACTCATCCAGGTCACAACCACAGCGTAAGCGGTACTATTGGTAATAAAGGTAGTGGTACTGCTCATGATAACATGCCTCCTTACACTGTTGTTTATCGTTGGAAAAGAGATAGCTAAATATGGCTTATAAGAAGATAGAAATAAAAAGACCTCGTGGGATTAATCTTGATCTGTCTCCTTATGCTATGCCTAATGAGATATGGAGTGATGGTTCTAACGTAACCTTTAGACAGGCTAAAACTAACGTAGCTTTAGGATATTCTGAAGTTTATGGCACTCAATATGATTCAGGAAATAATCCAATAGCTAATACAACTGTCGTTGGTCATCCAATGATTGCAGTACCGTGGACGGACTTTAACTCTAACTATTGGTTCTATGCTAACGATACTGATATCTATCGTATAGGTTCTGATGGTAGTCATACTGAGGTTACCAGAACATCTGGAGACTATACTGGAGACTATGATGATGGTTGGACATCAACACTGTTTAACGGTGCTTTACTATTTAATAACGGAGATGATGTTCCTCAGTTCTACAATGAATCTACAGGTAAGTTTGAAGCTTTAACTGGTTGGTTTGCTAACGAGCGTTGCGGTGTTATACGTCCTTTTAAGAACTTTCTTATTGCATTAGATTTACTTGATACAAGCAACAGTCAGGCGTATCCTTCAAAAGTATTGTGGAGTGACACTGCTCCGTTAGGAGGTGTACCTACATCGTGGAACACTGGAGACCCTGCGGTACAGGCAGGTTATAACATCTTACCAGATACTCAAGGTAGGATTATAGAAGGAAGATCGTTAAATGATACGTTCTTTATTTATAAGAACGATGCTGTATGGGCTATGCAGTTTATTGGAGGTGGTCTTGTATTCTCCTTTAGAAAGGTATTTAGTGACGGCTCAGGTATCTTAGCTAGAGATTGTGTTACAGAGTTTGATGGTAAGCATTTTGTTGTAGGTGTTGATGATGTTTACGTTCATGATGGTACAGCTAAGAAGTCTGTTATTACTAACCAAATGCGTAAGGCTTTGTATTCTCAGATTAACCCCGACCATACAGACAAAGTTAAATGTGTTCACGATTCTAAGAATAGAGAGGTAGTAATTCATTACCCTTCTGTGGACAGTGCTACAGGTGAGTCAGATAAAGTAGTTATCTACAACTATGAATCAGATTCATGGACACAGCGTGACATAAATAGAATAGCCTTTATTGGTAATGGACATGTACAAAGAACTTTAGGTGAGCCTGAAGGTTGGGATAGTGATCCGTATACTTGGGATAGTGATGGTTCGTTCTGGGGCGATGAGTCTTATAACCCTTCTCGTAATGACTTGTTATATGTTAAACATGGCGATGCTAATAACACCTCTGGTTTCTTTATAGGTGAGTCAGGTCTTAGTATTAACGGTGTAACATACAAACCTTTTGTTGAACGTATTGGCTTAGACTTTGAAGACGATAAAGGTTATAAATATATCAACGCCATATACCCACACTTTGAAGGTGAAGGTACAGTTAACATCTACGTAGGTACTGAAGAAAGTCAAGGCGGTGGTATTACATGGTCACAGCCTCAAGAGTTTGTAATAGGTGAAGACTACAAAGCTACCTTCAGAGAAAGCGGTAGATACATTGGAATTAAGATGGAGTCAAAGACTGACAATATCTGGGCATTAACTGGATACTCTATTGAGTATAGCTATGAGGGAAGACAGTGAGTAAGTATATACCTTTACCTCCTCCACAAGAAGCTGAGTCTGTTCCGTTATATTTGCAGAATGAATTGCAAAAGATATCTCAGGCTACAGATACTGATGAGTTTGAAATTACAGGTGAGCTTCTAGTAAATAAAATAAGCTGTAGACCAGAAGGTCATATCTACGGAAACCAGCAGTTAGTGTTGAATGCAGGTGAGTCTGTTTTACACGCAGGTACTCAAGAAGATGAGATTGTTTATATAAATGCTGAAAGTGGTTTACAGGTCAATAGCTCACCTAATAATGAGAACTGGACAACAGGTTGGGCAGGGCGTAAAACCGCCACAGTAAAAGGAAACCTAATAAATGTACAAGGTGATATTACTGCATCAGGCTCAATAACTGGAAGCGCATCTGACGAACGTCTTAAAGAAAACATTACACCGATACCAAATGCACTAGATAAAGTAGAGCAGATAAGAGGTGTCACGTTTGACTGGAAAGATGGTGTAGAAGAAAAAGGTCTAGTAACTTCTAACAGCCATGAGACTGGTGTAATTGCTCAAGACGTACAAAGAGTAATCCCAGATGCTGTAGCCCCTGCTCCTTTCGATAGACAAGTGAATGAAGAAACTGGCGAAACTGAAAGTATATCTGGAGAAGACTACTTAACAGTTAAGCACGAAAAGATAATACCTTTGTTGATAGAAGCAATCAAAGAACTTAAAGCAGAAGTAGAAGAGCTAAAAGGTACTTAGATGTATAAAGTAAGCTTAGTAAAAGACGTTGCAGAAATAGAAAAGAACCTGAACGTAATCATTGACTATCTTCTTAAAGTAATTGACAAAGCCCCTGAAGTTACTTTGAAGACAGTGTTAGAAAGTATACAGAAAGGACATAGCCAGTTATGGTTGATCTACAGAGACGAAGAAATACTAGGGGCTGTAGTTACTAAGCATGTTTCATACCCTGTTAAAGAAAGGTTATTGATACATCTATGTGGTGGTAAAGATATTACAGAATGGGTCGATCTTTATATGGAAACTGTTGAAGATTGGGCAAAAGAAAAAGGACTAGATGGTGTTGAAATATTTGGAAGAAAAGGTTGGACTAAACTAATTCCAGATTATTCTTCCGACATAATATATATGGTTAAGGAGTTTTAAATGAGTAAAGGTGGCGGTCAAACTACAACTGAAGAGAACACTACTTCAAGTCAACAGGTACAGATAGGAGAAGAGCTACGTGGTATGTCTATCGGTGGCTTGATGGATGCGTACAATCTATATAATCAAGGCACTACAGGTATCTATCAAGGTACTAGACTAGCAGACCAAGATGCTATGGTAGGTCAGGGTGAGCAATCTATACTTGACTTATATGGTGAAGATGGTGCTGTGTCAGGTTTGACTGGCATGGGTCAGGAAGGTCTTGGTAACTTATTAGGCGCGGCAGGTATGTCGCAGGATTATGATACTTCTAGAGCCTTTGAAGGCGGTGCGGCTGACTTATCTTCTAACCAGACATTCCAAGACCAACTATCAAGTATCTTAGATGAGTCTAATGTTGCATTCCAAAGAGGTTCTGTTCCGTTGTTCCAGAAAGGTACAGCGGCAGGGCAGTATGGTGGCAGTGAAACTGGTGAAGGCTTAGGTTTACTCGGCGGTGAGATTAACAGAGCTACGCAAAAGTCAATATCAGATGCGGCACTAGCACAGCAGAATCTAGACTTAAAGCAACGTCAGTTGGCGCAGAGAGATAGACAACTATCGCAAGCAGACATAGGGCTAGGATTACAGGATAGAGGCTTAGGATATCAAACAGCAATGGGAGCGTTAGGTCAGCTTCCTGCCTTTGCTAGTCAGCTTGAAAGAGGTGGTGGTCTCATGTCTGCTATAGGTCAGGACAGAACGGCAAGAGGTCAAGCAGAGTTGATGGATCAGATACAGCAGTTCGATGCTCCACGTATGGCTGAGATGGCTAACCTTTCACAGTTCTATGACTTCTTAGGTTCAAATCCCTTAGCTACAGAGCAATATAAATCTGGTGAGTCATCCTCAACTACTGTAGAGACAGCCCCTGAGTCTGATCCGTTTAGTTCATTACTCGGTATAGGCTTGACATTAGCAGGAATGCCTATGGGAGGTGCGTTAGGTGGCTCTGTAGGCGGTAACTTATTAGGTAAGGCGCTGGGTATGGGCGGAGGTGCGGCAAGTGTAGTAGCTCCTATAACTAAGTCAGTGGGCATTACCTAAAGGAATAAATAATGACTAATAACGATGCTTTATATCAGTTTATAATACAAGAGGAGGGCTTTCCTATGGAAGGCTCTGAGGCTAGAACATACATTCCAAAGAGAGATGGTAAAGCTATTGGCAAGTCTGGTTTAACATTTGGTGGCGGCATCGATATTGGTCAGATGGATTTGAAAAGCTTTATGAAGTTAGGGCTACCTAGTAATGTGCAAGAGTCTTTACTACCTTACGTAGGTAAGCAGGGTGAAGATGCTTTAGCTGTTGAGGGAGAGCTAGGTCACTTCAATGTACCCTCAGACGTTGCAATGGGTATTACTAGATCACACATCGACAAGACAGCGAATAGTGTTAAAGAAAAGTTTAAAGGTATTGACTTATCTCCAGAGCAGTTAGCTGTAGGTGTCTCGCTAGTACATAACTATGGTAACAGTGCTTTAGGTTTTAACAGTATGCGTGAGATCATGAAAGGTGACATGACTAAAGGTATCTCTATGTTACGTGACCCTGACGAATGGACAAATGAAGAGCTACTTCCTAGACGTAATCGTGAAGCTGATCTTCTACAATCATATATAGATAAACAGCTTGCGGCAATGCAACAGCAACAACAACAGCAACCTCAGCTACTGAATACTGGAGTAAGATAATATGAGTGATATCATGCAAGCATACAGAGACTTCCAAGCTAGAGTCTCTGGTGATCCTCAACGAGAAGCTATGAGACAGACTCTTCAGCAGTCTAATAGTCCTTTTGCATTATTAGGTAGAGGTGTAGGTAACGTAGCTAATGCATCTTTACCTCCAACTGCTGATATGCTTAGAGCGCAGATACAAAGTAACCCTGACACTGCTAATCCTAGTATGCCAGAGGCTGTTGGTAATACTATCAAGTTCTTTCAAGATATGCAAACACCTAATTGGATCGACCCTGCAAAGTTTGGTGAAGACGTAAGACAAGGCGGTGGTGGTATCGTAAACGAAGTAGTTGGCGGAGCTAAAGAAATAGGTAATCGTGTAATCGGAGGTGCTGAAGCTGTTGCTAATCCTCTCGTACAGGCGGCTCAAGGCTTTATGGGTAATGAAGTCACTGGAGTAGAGGAAGGTTCTTTTGGTAGATATGGAGAAGGGATTGTCAGCGTTCCTCCTACTCCTGAAGACGAAGACCCTTATGGTTTAGATGGTGATGAAGCTGTTGTTTCTACTCCTCCTATTGTAGATAAAAGTATGTCTACTGCTGAGATTGATGCTGAAGGTGGCACAGGTGAGAGAGACAAGAACTGGTTTGATGCTCTTGAAAGCAGAGTAGACTTGATGGCTATGGGTGCGGCTATGTTAGCTAATGCAGGTAGTGGTCGTGGTACTTTTGAAAACTTAGGTGTTGCACTACAGGCAGGTCTTGGAGCTAAGAAAGCAAGCAGTAAAGCAGAGCAAGATAAGGCATACAAAGATAAGCTTATGGCTCTTGAGGTGTTGAAGCTTCAGAACGTAGACAACAGGTTTAAGAATTATACCTCTAAGATAAGTGACCTAGCGGCTAGTCTTGAAGGTAAGGGTGTGCCGTCTGATGAATCAAAAGGTATTGCCTCTACTATATTCGCTGAAACAGAAGGTGCTTTTGTTAACTATGATTCTAACACGAAATCTAATCTTCTTGATTCTTTAATAGATAATACTACCTCATGGTATGACGTAGGTAAGCCTGATGTTGACCGTACCAAGATAAGATCAGTACTAGCAGATATATCACAAGGAAAACTATAATGTCAGAAACCATAGACTTTGATGCTCTGTGGGATATGTCTGATGCACAATTTAATCAGAGCGTAGAACGCAGACCTGATGGATTAGGTGATCAAGTAGGAGCAGGTGTCGATTTAGGACAGGCTCTATTATACCGTGGCGGTCAGTCGTTGGCTGAATCGTTTGGTTTTGCAGATAGTGCTTTCGGTCAGGCTATGGTCGATGGCAAGAACGAGAACATGCGTGATGTGGAGAGTGTTACTGCTCATCCGCTATATGAAGATGGTGAGTTTTCTTTCAGAGGTTTACTAGATCAGGTTGCTAGAGGTGTAGGTACAGTTGGCGTAGGTTTACCCTCGTTACTAGCCGCCCCTGTAGCTCCTCTAGTAGGTGCATCAGGTACAGCAGGTGCATTAGTTGCAGGTGGGCTTACCTCTGGGTTGATGAACATTGGTGACATTGGTCTTAAAGCAGAGGATATGGACGAAGCTTACAATGCTTCTCTAGCTGACGTTGGTACTGGTCTTGCGCTAGGTGCGTTAGAACCCTTTGCCGCCTCTAAGTTTATCAAGGCTATGTCTCCTGCTTTGAAGCAGATTACACCTGAAGTTAAGAAAGCGTTGAATGCAGGTGGTAAGAAAGAATGGTCTAACTACTTACGTGACAGCGTAGGTCAGGGAGTCTCAACAGGAAGAATCGTTGGTACTGCTGTGGCTTCTTCTGCCGCTACTGAAGCTATTCAGGATTTCACTACAACTCTTAAAGCAAGTAATGCTACAAACTACTGGGACGAGCTTGACATCGAGGAGGCTATGAAAGAGTCTGCTGTTGAGGGTCTTATTGGTGGTATCTTAGGCTTACCTTTTGGGGTAGGTAGTAGTGTTATGAATAAGGCTAGAAAGAATGCTGACCTTTCTATGGCAAAGCAGATTGATGAGGGTATTCTAGAGTGGAATAAAGATAAAGGTGGTTGGGATAAGAATTATGAAAAGATTCCAGTAACTGAAACAAAGCTTGCACACTTATACAACAGACTATTAGCTCCTGTACTTGGTGATAAACCTGCACAGTTTGTAGGAAGAATAAACACACCTAAAGCTAGAGCGTTAGCGGCTAAGTTTAACCAGACTACTGGTGACTTTGGTCGTAGAATAGGCGTAGTGCCTGTACACTTTAACGCTATGCAATACAAGACCACGTACAACAAAGGCGTTAGAGACTTCATGGAGTTGAGCAAGGATGAAGCTCAAGCTGTACATGATCATCGTGTCATGCCAGAAGATAGTAAAGAGGCTAAGGATTTAAAGAATGAAGCGTATGCTAATCTAAACGAACAGCAGAAGAAAGCATCTAATCAGTTGGCTACGTTCTTAGACTTGACAATTAAGAATGACTTAAAGACTCTAGGCATCGATGCTACTTTGTTTGAAGGTGGTTCTTACTTCCCACTACTAGGCAGACTAGACTACAAGAAGATAAAGACTAATCGTACAGAGTTTATTAACGAAGCTGTAGCGGTAGCTGAAGCTAAAGGATTAGACCTTACTAGAGACAAGATCGAAGCTTACGTAGGTAGAATTGAAGAGCAAGGCTTTGAACACTTTGGTAATGAGACTGATATCAAGGTAGCTAATACATTTAAGACAGATGTAGATGCTAAGGCTAAAGAGATACAAGAGAAAGAAGGACTGTCTAAGAAGAAAGCCTACGAGAAGGCAATGAAGATTGTTGCTAAAGGTATGGAAGGCAGAGTAGGTAGAGGTGGGCTTACGTCAGGTGCTAAAGTAAACAAGCAGAACGCTGTTGAAACACATCGTATGTTGGCTGAGTTACCTCAAGACTTCTGGAGCAACTGGCTTGACCCTAAGACTAGCGTTCAAGAAGCTGTATTCTCTTACTATGATATGATGTCAGAAAGACTAGGACATGCTAAGACATTTGGCTCAGAGGGTGAGTTGTTTTACAAAGAGCTTTATGAAGTAATTGAAGATGCTCAGAATCAAGGTAAGAGGTTTGATGCTGAAGCCGCATTGAGAGAGATGGCTGATGCAATGAATCTATCTCAGCGTATCCCTAAGCGTAACTTAGACACCTCTAAAGGGGATGGTCTTAGAACGGCTCAGAATGCGATTAGAGCGGGTTTATCTGCAACGCTACTACCCCTCTCACTTCTTCCTTCTTTGGCTGAGGTGTTCGTTGTAGGCTCTAGAACAGGACAAACAGGTAAGGCTATTGCATTAGCAGGTAAGATTAGTGCTAAGATTGTTAAGCAACAGTTTAAACACGGTCGTGGCTTGTCAATGCAAGAGGCTTCAAACCTTATTGAGCAAGATATCATAGGTGATTTAGGTATCAGTCTTTATGAGTTAAAGAACACTGCATCTGCACGTATGGGTGACAATGAGATTGGTGGGAGAATTAGTAACTTTGAGAACTTCTTCTACAATATGACAGGTACACCTCAGTGGACAGAAGCATTACGTATGACAGCGGCTATCTTAGGTGAGCAAGCGTTCAGGGCAGACCTTGAGTTATACACTGAAGCTACAAACACTGGTAACATGAAAGAGCAACTGCGTATCAGCGATAAGTTTGCACAGGCAGGTCTTAATGTCAACGAAGCTTACAACTGGCATCTACGTGGTGGTAAGAAAGATAGCTACTATAATAATCAGTTTAAGATGGGTGTGCTTAACATAGTAGAAGACACTGTGATGAGACCTCGTATGGTACAGAAACCTGCATGGATGTCTGATGAGAGATTCAAGCTAATAGGACAGCTTAAGTCGTTTGCTATTGTGTTCAACAACGTAGTGATGAAAGGTTGGTATAACCAGATGGTTGCTAACGGCACAACTGAAGACAAGCTAAGACAGGCGGCAGTGATTGCACCTTACATTGGGATGATGATGGCTACTCAGATTATGGCATCTGCACTACGTGAGTTTGCGAAGACAGGTGACATTGAGAAGTGGGAAGACAGAGAGGCTATTGACCATATTCTGTCTGCGGTAACTTACATTGGTGGTTTGTCGTTTGCGGTTGATCCTCTACGTGCTAGTAACTGGGGCGTTGACCCTACTACCGTCCTTCTCGGCCCGACAGCATCGAAGTTTAACGATCTAATGGGTGGTGTTAACGCTATATTATCAGGTGCATTACCACCAGAGGATGTGATGGGTAAAGTATTTAAAGATGCGGTGAGAGGCTTCCCTCTTCTTGCAGGACTATCTGAGGATTTATAATGATAGGTGTAACAGATTTAATTGCAAACATATTCAAACCTGCGGCTAACTTAGTTGACGATCTACATACGTCAGATGAGGAACGCTTAAACGCTAAGACTAAAATGCTAGAAGTACAGGCGGTGGCGATGCAACAGGTATTTGATTACGAGACACAAGCGTTAACTGCTCGTGCTAATATAGTAAACAGTGAGGCTAGTTCAGGTAACTTGTTGGCATCTTCTTGGAGACCGCTAACGATGTTGACTTTCTTAGTACTTGCTGTAGGTGATTCGCTAGGACTACTAGCAACCCCTCTCAGGGATGAAGCATGGATGCTTTTACAATTAGGTCTCGGCGGTTATGTCGTAGGTCGAAGTGGTGAGAAGATAGCACAGACTATCAAGAAGTAAGGATACACTAAAAAGCCCCTATGCCGTTTGGTATAGGGGCTTTGTTTTGCCTAGTTAAATCTCACATGCTCCTCCAGTGCAAGCTAATGTTTGCGCTCCTTCAGTGGTGTCACTGTGTTCTGTGATATCCCAACTGATGCTCTTAGGCATTTTCTTCTTCATTTCTGTGTACTGTTCTCTATTGATTTCTTCGTACGGTGCTTGCTCATACGAGTGTTCGCTGAATGGCAAGAACGATACGCCACTACAAGAATCGAAATTATTGTAAAGCCAACTACCAATATCAAGGAACTCACTATCGCGATAGTAGACAGTAACAGACGGTTTATGTTCGCACCAGTGTTTTTGATAAACATCCCATAACTCCAACTGTTCCATTCCTGTTTGTGATGCAGACATCACTGCTCCTTTAGGTGCTTTCTGAGGGAAGCTAAACACCAGTGTTGATGGAGACCTATTGTCTATCTCTGAATCTATTCCTGCATCTCTGAGTACGCTACATAGAGGGTCGTTAACGTCAGCCCTAACACGCCGAATATAATAAGGCGAGAAACGTCCGTGGATGCCACTAGCACTATCGACAAGCTGACTAACAGTCCCGCTAGGTTTAACACAAGTAATTGCCGCTGATTGCTTGATGCCAAGCTTTCTAGCCCACGTTTTGTTAGTGATAACAGCTTCGTTTTTAAGGTCTTCAAGTAGTTGAGGTAGTCCATTCTTTGCTCCGTTAGTTAGTTTACAATCTTGTATGCCTGTCATTGATACGCCAAGCAATGCTTCTTCTTCAGTGTTCTGTTGCCATTTCTTTCTTAGATATCTAAAGTCAGTTAAGGTGGCTTGCAGTGTTCCTAGTATACTGGCAAGACGTACCTTTCGTTTTAGTGTTGCTACTGTATCATCTGATCTTACTACTACTTCAGAGAGGTTACAGAATTGGTTAGGTCTTAATATGATTTCACTGCATGGGTTAGTACCGAAGTCATGCTCAGGGTCTCGTCTTCCATTCTTAGCCGCTTGTTTCTGACTAGCTACTCGACTAAAGAAACCACGCTCACCGCTTCTACTTTCATACAGGCTAGACCACTCGTTTAAGAAAGCCTCAAAGTCAGGCTTCTCTGTGTAACATGCGCTGTTGTTAGCGAGACCACGCTGAGGATTGTCTAACCACCACTGTCCTGTCTTGGCTCGTCTTACGCGGTCATCGGTGAGGTTACTGAGACTGATAAGAGCCGATCTTCTGACTCCTCCAACGATGACGATTTGTGCAATCTTACAGCAGATATCGTGGCATTCGATGGAAGAGAGTTTTCTACCTGCGGCAGACCGAAAGACTTCAACAGTGAACTTGAAGAGGTCTTCCAAAGGCTCTGCGCCACTTGCTCTACCTCCGAAGGTTTTAAGCACTGTCCCCGCAGGACGAACTCTAGATAAGTCCCACTCAGGAACTTGACCACTATAGAGCATTGTGATAAGTTCACGGTAGGCTTTAGCCCATCCAATCTTAGAGTCGGCAACGTGGATGATTGTTTCTGTGGCATGGAAGTCCTCTGATACTTCTGGTAATTTGTTTATGTACTGTCGCTCAACGCTGAAGCCACAACCAGTACCACACATTAAGATATACATCATCTCATCGAATGCTTTAGGGTGGTCAATAGGCAGGTAGCTACAGTTGAATCCTGCTACGTTGTCTCTGTCTAATGCTTCACCTGCTGTCATCAAGGCTCTCATCGAGGGCATGACTTCTAAGTTTGTGATAGCTTCTCTTAGCTCCTCACCTGTCTTATCATCAAGGCTACCTCTGTTCTTGAAGTATGAGATGTATCTATCTACTGTCTCATCCCAAGTCTCTCGTCTTTGTTTCTCTGGTATGTATCTAGCGTACCTGCTCTTGTGAATATAACTCTGGTATACATCCATTATTTCTTTACCTTTTTAGATTTCTTTTCTTTCTCTAACTCTTCATCTGAATGATCTTTCACGTTAGCCTTATTGAATATTGCATCCCAGTTATTGTCAAATGTTTCTGGGTTGGGTATCGGTCTAGGGCTACTTCCTTTACCTGACATAGTGACCTCCTATTGTAGTGTCGTGGAGTCTTCAGGGTCACCTGCCATTAGCCCCATCTTAGCGGCTTCTAACATGAACACAGTTTCCATGATACTCATACTAGTACCTACTGTGGTGTAACCATCAGGGTTAAATACAACAAGAGCAAACTCTGTATCAGCATCAGACTCTGCTATCTGCATACCATCGATAGCTGACTGTAGTTTCTCTAGTGTAGTACTACGATCTTTCTTGTCACTAAACTTTCCATCTATTATATTCATGTTGATTCCTTTTGTTCTATTAGTTTGTCAAGATACCATTGAGCTTTCTTTAAATCTTCCAGTGGTTTCTTCTTATAATTATAACGCCAGAGATACTTAATGACATTACCTTTTAGATAGCCCTCAAAGGCTGTTGAACCCATAGACTCTTCGATGGCATCAATACACTGGATACTTCCCATGTTGTAGTGAGGCGGCTCTTCTACCATCTCGTCTATCTTACTTGCTTCTTTCTCAGCCATGTTCCTGTAGCTTAAGAGGGCGGCAGAGTGGCTTGCTTTATCCCACTGCTCTGGTGTTGCATCGTTGATACTCATTCTAATTCCTCCTCAAGTTCTTCATAGCGTTCTTCGATCTTGTCCTTAAACTTATCAACAAGGTCTTCACTAGCTATATCCAATACCTCTAGCAGTGTGATCTCGTCTAGGTGGGCAAGACGTTCGCATAAGTCTTTAAATGTTAGTGCCATACTTCTTCTCCAAGTAGGACATTGATACTGGCATCTCGTCAAACTGTCCTTTGTTGACCTCATGGAGCATCCAGATTCCACTCCAACTGCCGTTAGTCTGATGGTTTAGATAGTCCTCATCGTGAGCATAATAGATACCTGCAAACAAGCCAGTGATTCTAGTGCCATCTGCTTTCTTAGAATAAGCACACTCTCTATCCTGAACATGTCCCATAATACAACTCTGATGTTTCTTTGTAAGCATTGATCGTGCGCTACTTACTGGTCTACCCATGACACCACTAGTGAAGTAATGGCAGTAGGCTACATCATCAATGATCGCAGGTTCTAGAAAGTCATACACTTCCCAACCATACTCGTCAAGCTTAAAGTCTTCATAGCCGATAAGTCCATCTAGCTTGGCATCGTTTTCAATGGCTCGCTCGATACGTTGTTCATGATTACCAACAAGGAATACCATTCTAGGATTCCATACTTTCTTTCGGTTCTGACGTAACCTTTTCTGCTCATCTCTGATGGGTTTTAGAAAGGCTTCCATACCTCGATGCCCTGCTTCTATGTCATTGGTGTAACGTCTGCCCTCGAATGACTTCTTACCTACATCATACATTGATAGGCTAGGCATATCCCAGTGATCACCAAGATGAATAATAACTTCTGGCTTCTTGGCGGCGGCATACTTACCTGCCCATTCAAGATGGTCATAAGATTGATCTGGTTTACATTGGGTGTCTGGTATTACTAAGTGTCTAACTGTCATTTGCTTTTCGCTCCTCACGCTCTGCGTTGGTCTTCTTCTGATGGCAAGGTTTACATAACACCTGTAGTCCATCAACCTCACAGAACATATTCTCTACGAATTTAGGAAGGTCATCATACTTGCGTAGTGTACCCGCAGGTACTATGTGATCTACTTGAACTTCCTTATCTTTGAACCACTCATCACAACAGGCACACTGGAACTCGAAGCGGTGTCGCTCACCAATGACTGCTTTCTTAGCCAGTGCTTTGGCGGCATAACGTGGTGGGAATCTGCGGTTCGCTTCTCTTAGTGCTGAACGTATGAATCCCCAGTAACGTGCTTCTGTCCACTTACCTCCTGCTCTTGTACGTGGTACTCTAGGTTTCTTAGCCATTAACCTACCCTCACTTGAAGCTTGTCTTTAGCATCAATGTCTGCGCTAGTAGGTGGTTGAGGTGGTGATACAGCAATAGGGTTCTTTGAGTTGTAGTCCTGCTTACGTGCTACAGGATCAACCCACCATTCATTCTCATATCTGCGTAGGAAGAGCAGTCTTGCGTTCTCATATACTCCCTCTACATGACCCTTGTAACAGGTCACTACAGCCTGATATAAATCCTCTTCTGTTTCACACCACTCTAATGCTTTGGTTGCTTTAACTTCGCCAATACCAACACACCCTTGTATGTTATCTACCCTATCACCTGTAAGCATCTGCTTGTATAGGAAGTAAAGTCCCTGCCATTCATTAACCTCAGACCACTCGCGTTTATTAATGTTGAAGTGTCTGCAAGGTACTTGAAGGAAGTCTTTATCTACACTAGCAATAACTGTATGTTTGCCTTGAGTCGTAGCTTCGATAGCAATGGCATCGTCAGCTTCCTGTCCCTCGACAACTATAGCATCCCATTTCTCTGTCATGTAATCTCTTAACGCATAGAAGTGGGAGGGCTTCTCAGATGTTCGTGTTCCTTTGTAGGGTTGTATTGTGGCAAGTGCATTCCTGAAGTTACCTTTGCCTGTTAGGTAGAGTTGATAGGGGACTGCATCATCACAGCCCCTTACCAAGATATCCAACACTAAGTTATTCAACTGAGAGAACGCTGTCTCTACTGTCTCATCTTTACAGGCATAACCAATCCTGTAACTTAAGATGTCGGCATCGATGAGTAACATTAGATTACATCATCCATATCTACACCACCACCATCGCCATCCTTATCGTAGACAGCTACCTCTGTAATCAGAAGCTTGGCTAGACTAGGTGAAGTACCCTGCTTGCCTTTAAAGTCCCAATGATATGGCTTGATAGCCGCGTTAGCTTTAGTGCCGTTACCTATGAGTCCTGAGTCTATATCATCCATGTCTGCGAACGCAGGTTTAATTGGGTTGACTGACTTAACAGTGATATAGTTACCGCGATCATCACCTTTGTTACGAACTGCAATGCCCATGTTAGACAGAGCATCCACTGCCTTTGAGGATAGCTTGCTAACATCCACCTGATACTTACCTGACATATCGTTAGGCTTGTTCAGGAATGGCCAATGAAGTTCACATGATACTACTACTGGTTTAGTTTCCATAATTATTACTCTCTGTTGTTTAACTATTAAGATTATGTTGTATAACTATTAATACATTGAATGTAATTTATTGATATTTAATTATTTATTTAACTATATAGTAATATTATAGCATGTATTTAACCTCCTGTAAAGTCTTTAAGTAAATTAATTTAATGAGTACCACTCCAGTTAGCACCTATGCGATACTCTGCATCCATAGGACACCTCATATTAAGCTCGACACCTGCATCTATGATTGCTTGTCTTGCTACTTGACCAACAACTTCAGCATCTTCTGGTCGTGCTTCTATCTGAACCTCATCATGTACCTGAGCGACTAGCTTGTAGAATATACCAAGCTCATCTAGTTTGTGACAGCAGTTACGCACAGCTACTTTCATGACGATAGCACCACAACTCTGAAGCAATCTGTTGAGTACCTTATAGTCCTCGTCAACCTTAATCATACGACCATCGATACCATTGATACGCTTAGTACGTTGAGCAATACCTTTAGCTTTCTCGATAAGCTTACGCAATGCAGGTAGCTGAGTAAGGAATGTGTCACGTATCTTCTTACCCTCTTTAGCACCACCGCCTACAATCTGCCCAAGCTTTGCATCACCCGCACCGTAGATGAGACCATAGATCATTGTCTTAGCCATGAAGCGTTCAGGTAACCCTGCCGCATGTTGATTGAACGAATGAATATCACCTTCAAGTATCTGCTTAGTGTAATTATCATCATTCATGTAGTGAGCCAAGCATCGTAACTCCAGACCACTAGCATCACAACCAACTAGAACATTACCATCCTCTACAGTGAAGCATTCTCTAGCAATCTTTAAGCTAGGGATCTGCGCGAGGTTCGGTTTATTATGCGTCATTCTACCTGTCACAGCACCACAGCTATTGACGTAGCCATGAATGCGATGTGTCTCAGGGTCTACATACTTGAGCCAACTATCTACCATACCCTTAAGCTTAACCAGTCCAAGATACTCTGCACATAACTTAGCTTCAGGCAAGTCAATCTCTGCCAGTGTACTCTCATCTACCATAGGCGCACCGCTTGGAGTCTTCTTCTTCCATTTGACACCTAGCTTAGACAACCTCTTAGCAATCTGCTGTCGAGAGCCTACGTTAAACTGCTCTACACTATCCTTGAGTCGCTTACCTGTCTTCTCGCTGACACGTATGGTAATGATAGGTGGAAACCTTTCCTGTAACTCTGACGATATCTCATCAATCCTATCTGACATCTCAGTCTGCCACTGTGTAGCTACAGGTACATCTAGCTTGAATCCATTAGCAACCTGCTGTGCTGTGATCTCTGCTACCTCATGCTCTAGCTTTATAGATAGATCACTGAAGCCTTTCTTCTTAAGGCTAGTCTTGAGATACTTGTACAGCTTAGTAGTAACCTCAACATCACGCTGACAGTACTCACCCATCTCATCAGTATAACCACCATCGAAGTCCTCGACATCGAAGTCCATCTTACCTATACCAATACGCTTACCCCATTCCTTAAGACTATGACCACCTACAGGTGTAGGGTCTAACAGCCTAGCCATGACAAGTGTATCCCAGACAGGTACATCTACATCAACCTGCCAACAGGTCTTTAAGACTGGCTGATCGAAGAAGATTATATTGTGACCCACTAACCCATCGGCAGTAGATAACATCTGATTCAACGGCTCGCTGTCGAATGTCAGAGTTGCTGTATCTTCTGTGTGCTTCTGAACCCCTGCACACCATATCGTATTGTGCGAAAGATTTGTTTCCAAGTCTATTGTAATCATATCCGTAATCCTCCAGTGTTATAATAACGTCACCTATCTTGCTCATCTTTGATGCCTCCTATAATATTATCTATGCTCTCTGCTTTATCCTCGAAATCATAGGATATAGCATAGCATACTCCACATAGGTCTGCAAACTCTCCGCTGTCTGGAGCTTTCATAAGCATCTCAAACTCAGACATCTTTACATTACATGCCGCGCATCTCATAACACTTCTCCCTCTATTATT
>Ga0209603_1002196_pt1 | contig 18568 bp, 16 predicted proteins | sample COGITO_mtgs_1206_FD_184812 | JGI IMG/M metagenome (GOLD analysis project Ga0209603, IMG submission 184812) | Pelagic marine microbial communities from North Sea - COGITO_mtgs_120607 (SPAdes) (version 2) | ecosystem: Environmental > Aquatic > Marine > Epipelagic ... | reverse complement strand
ACAAGATGGAGAAGCGCGACTACGTCAACGGGCTCAAGCGCGCCGTCGGCCGCTGCGAGCGTCCCGACTGTCCATGCGACGGCCCCGGTGGTGGCGAGTGCAAGGAGGGCTACGAGCAGTGCTACGACTGGGACCACATCGTCGAGGAGGACAAGGGGCGCGCCATCGCCGACATCGTCAACGCCCGCCGCTGCTTCGCCACTTGCAAGCCCGAGATCGACGCGGAGCGGGCCAAGTGCCGCCTCCTCTGCCGCAACTGTCACATCACACGTAGAGAGTGGGACACGCGCGAGTAGGAACCCCCCCCCCGTCGGCGCCGGGTGGTGGATCGGCCGCCGACGCGGTCCTCTTGTGATGTGGGGTTCGTAAAGGTGTTAATAAGATCTCAGGATCTTAGACAGGTGTATAACCACCGACACACATGACTCCTCCTACACCGTTTACTGTTACGTAAACTCCATGGCTGTAAACTCCAACTATGCTCCGGAGCCGACGGGGAGGACCGTGGCTTCAACTACGCAAACGGCCGCACGAAGCCGAACTCCTCCATGTTGCCCTTGTGCTCCACCGAGTTCCAGTAGGAGCAGAGCCACCCCAACCGCTTTAAGATCACCTCGTCGGGGTCGCGTACCGTGGGAACAAAGTCCTTCTTGATGCGAGGGACGTCCATGAGCTTGGATGCGCACGCGATCAGAAGCTCCTTGATTGGCTTGTGGGTGAGGGACACGGAGTCTCTCTCCCCGTTCCACGAGTGTTGCATGAGGGAGAGGCTGTCTTTGCGCGTCTTGACAATCTCGGCGATGCTGTCGAAGACCACGTCGGAGCGCATCCCCTTGAGTTCCACAAAGTCGCAGCCGCATACTCCCCACCCAGCGACCATGAGCGTCATGGCGGCCCGTTGGTCGATGGCGGGCGGACGCTTGTTCATGCCCCACATGTGTCGCTGTAGGAGGGCATGCAGCAAGGAAACGTCACAGCAGAGGTAGTACGCTTCGCGGTCATCGTCGAAGCCCCGCTTCTGTGCCTTCTCGCGCATGCAGAGCAGCGTGTTCACCGGGCTCACAGTCGCGTCCTGAGACCGCTTTGCCTCCTCTATGAGCTCGATGGCAAAGCTGTCCGTGTCGATGGTGGTGCACAGCGTGAGTTTGGTGTCCTTGAGTGGTCCGTCCATCTCTCCGGCGGCGGCCACCTCTCGCACCCTCCTCCCGATCTGTGCGAGCTTGAGGTCTCCCTCTCCGATCTTGAACTCGCGGGCGAAAATCTCCGCGACATCGTCGGAGGATGCCACCATCTCCGAGACGCGCTTCTCTCCAACCCCCCTGGAAGCACCACGAGGGTCGACACCGTCGAAGACGATGTGCCCACCCGGGTACCCCGAGTCGTTCCACCTCTTGATCTGGTTCTTCAGGCGTTCGAGGACAGTCATCGCCACCTCGTCGAAGAACCTCATGCGGCTCCCCCTGTTCGCCTTGAGCACATGGACGTCCTCCATGCTGACTATATAGTCCTTGGTGTAGTCGTCAGGAGACGCCGACGTCGTCACATCCTGCATGTCGCTGCTGCACTTTACAGTGGTGGCAGCCCTGGACGCATCTCGTTTCATCTGCTCCTGCATTTTGGCCTCCGTCATTGCACCGGGGTCGTCGAACACCACGATGGTGACGAGCGCAGTGGCGGACGCTTTCATCAGCGACGAGTAGACGATGGCTATGTAGGAGTCGAGGGTGCGACACCCCTGCGGAACGGACATCATTAGGACGTTGCCATCGATGCATGCAAAGGCCTGCTCGCGGGTTGCGCGTGACGCATTTCTCGCTTCCAAGAGCGAGGGGAAATCCTTGAAGGCCTGGGGAAACCTCTCGCGAAGCTGAGATTTCACACCCGTTCTCTTGTCGGATTTTAGACCCATGACAGACGGCTTTGAAATGGTACTATTTTCATGTCTTACAAAACCACAAGAATAGCGAGCCTCCCAGAAACCGGCGCCTACGGAAGCATACCGGTGTGTGGTCGAACAAAGGATGGCTACACACACTGTGACATGATCGATGCGGCGCCGGCGTTCGTGCCACCATCCCGGCACCGATAACACCACAAGAACACGGTTGCATTCTCTCCTTTTCCTGTCCCTCCCTCCTGCCCCCCCCCCCCCCCCTGCCCCCCCCCCCTCCCAGATCTCTGCCGCCACCTCCATCTTTCGGGTCTTGTCAGGGGCGTAGTCCTCCTAGACACCCTTCGCGTGTGTGTGGCTTCTCAGCGGCGATGAGCGCCTCCTGCCCGACGGCCCGAGGGCGGAAGGGCGCTGCTTCCAGGGGCGCGCGCAAACTCTGCCTCTCCGCCTCCCATAGCCGCCCGCCGAGCGGCAGCTTCCGCTGCAGCCTCTGCGTCATCGGCCTCCGCCTCTGCCTCCCGGCGGGCCTCCCTCGTGCCGCGGGCGGCGCCAGCGGCGGCGTCAACGTCGAGGTCCGCCGCAGCGCGCTGGCGCTTACGGTTTGCAGCAGCAGCACCAGCGGCACCGGGGACACCGGCACTGCGCGGCAGAAGCGCCGTCGAGTGCTGGCCGCGCATCAACGTCATGCCAGAGTCGTCCATGTAGTGCTTGTACAGCTTGTCGCCGCTCCACCACTCGATGTTGACCGCCACGTTCAAGGCCATGCTGGTGGGGGCGGTGCGCACGAGAGTGCCCACTGTCGACCGCGAGGCGGCCGAGTCGATGACCGTTCCGATGCACCAGGCTCCGACAATGTACTCGCCGCATTCCTGGCCGAGACGGAGGCCTAGCCTTGACACCGCGTTTCCGGGCTTCCAGTGCGAGTAGTTGACCATATGCGACGAAGTGGACCGCATGAGACGGAAGTTGGTCAGGACGGCCTTGCGGACGTATCCCGCGCCGGTGCGGATGTCGTTCTGCTTGGTCTCGTAATCCACCATCTCTCGCTCGAGCGCCGCAGTGCCCGTCTTGGACCAGGGCGCCAGCAAGGCGTCTACCGCCTGCTGCGCTGCATCGAGTGCCGCTTTCAGCGCAGGCGGGGTTGGGGCCGGGTTTCGCTCGGCCACCTCGTAGGCATTCTTGGCGGCGACGAGGGCATCGTACGCGGTGCTGTAAGCGCTGTCCGCTCCGGCGTTGCCCGCGTTGCCAATGTTGGTGGCCGCCGCGTTGGCGGTCGCGACCTCAGCGACAACGCGGGCTTGGGCCGCATTGACGGCCCCGGGCGCCCCACCTGGAACTCGCTTCGCCGCGTCGAGCGCGGCAATTGCCACACCGACTTGCGCGGCTGCCGTCTGGGCAGCCCCGACCAGGGGATCCATCGTGTTGGTGGTGTCCATCGTGTAGGAGAGGTCGGCAACGAGGCAGATGAAGACCCTGTCCATGGGCTGGCACTCGAGCTTGTAGTCGCGCACGTCGCTTGTCCACGAGGTGGAGATGGCCGGGCCCTGGATGGCAACGTTGAACAGCTGGGCGGAGCGCGCGTCCATCTCAATCGACCTCATGGGCTCGTCCGTGGGAGACTCGAGCTTGGAGAGGACGATGCCGTCCGGGGTCCAGTCCATGAGGTTGCGGCGACGGAGCTCGGCGTCCAAGGAAGAGAAGCAGAGCGTGTCGCCGAAGTTGCGGGCGACATCCTGGCTTGCCGTCGTCCCCAGAATGTCGCGGACCTCTACGGCGTCCGTGGAGACCTGGATTCCGCGGAGGAAGGGCCCCATCTCCGCGACGAGAATGCCCTGGTTCTGGGGCGCCCCCACGGCCGCAATCGCCTGTGCGTTTCCAGTCGCCACCACCATTGCGCGCGCAATGTCGTTCGCGTAGAGCGCCGTCGAACCGGCCAAGAACGGCGCGTAAGTCGCCAGGTTAGTGTCAATGGCCTTGTTGTAGTCCGAGCCAAGGTTGATGGCGTGGAGGTTGATCTTGGACGTCCCCAGCTTGCTCTGGACCAGGGACTCCACCCAGTCGGTGGATGCGAGACGCTGCATGCGATCGACGCCGTTGCCGAGACCGGCGTACGCCTGGTGCGCGTACCGCTGCGAGTCGGTGAGCTCGTCGATTCCGGTGCCAGTGCCGCCAACGGGAGGGGCGCCAGTGTTGAGCGTTCCAGCAGTGCCGGTGTCGGGCGACATGGTCTTGAAGCGACGGCCGAGGATCCACGCGAGCTCGCCGTTGCGGAGGCCGTCGTACTCGAGCGCGGGATTGCCATTCACGAAAACCTGGCGCGGGTCGACCTGGCCCTTAGACCCGAGGCTCTTGTAGCCATCGCGCGAGTGGAGCGGCACGAGACGGGCGTACCTGCGCAAACCCAAGCGCGTGGACATGCGTGACTACCATGACTACCCGTAACACCATACCCTTCCCGTCTGTGCGTGTGTGTGTGGGGAGATGGGTTCGAGGCGAGCGAGCGTACGGGATGCGAATGTTGGAGCCGCGGTTGTTGCGGGCCTCGATGATGCCCGAGTTGGGAACGCCCGGGGGCGTCGACGCGGCGGTACCCGGGGTGCCAAAACCTTGCCCACCGACGACCGTGGGGCGGCCAGAGGGCACGTACATGCCACCTTGCCACCCGGCATTCCCGGAGTTCACTGCGCTGATCATGACGACGAGTGGTGGGGAAAGGGTCGGGTGGTCTGTGTGGTGGTTGGGCCCCTGGCTCCTTGCAAAGGTTAGCGAGCACAACCGCGCTTCCGTTGCCTCTGTGTGACCATTGTCTCGGTCTCTTGGCTTATCTCGGCGGGTGCTGCCGTCGGCGCCGGATCCCCGTCGGCGCCGGACCATGCGTGAGTACTTAAGCCGCGAGTAAACGGTATAGACAAAAGGCAAGCAGCAAGAGGGAGAGGGGGAAAGGTGGAGGCTTGCGCCTACCGTAACCGTCTCGCCAGGTCCCACACAACCTCTCGACGGTCCGGCGCCGACGGCGTTAGGTCGGCCGCCTACGGGTTGGCGCCGTCTCACGGTGATGCTGTTCGCCATGCCAGTAGAAATGCCCAGCCTGGTCGCTGGGGAAATCGACTTCTATCAAGTCCAGGTGAATACCAGCGACGATGCCGAGGCATTCGTGGTGCACATGCGCACCTTTTCCCACAACCAGCACGATTACCTCGCGGACTGCGTCAAGGCGGTTCACATGAGCAGCTGCAATCTGAGCACATTCAGCGACGCCCAATACCGCAAGCTGCTGGATTCTCTGGCCACGTTCAAAAACCTGCAGCGCCTTCGGGTCAATAACTGCAACCTCAGCCGCGCGCGCGTGGTGGACCTGATGAAAGTCGTCAAGTCCATGCCAAACTTCCTAAACCCAAACGAAGACCATTCGATCGGTGAAGGTGGCACCACGACCATCATCTGGTCGGAGCTTGCAATCGGTGGCAACGAGATTGACGACCACACTTTTGCGGAGACGTACACTGCGGTGAATGCCCCGCTGCGAGGAGTCGGCATTCTTTCCATTATGCACTGCAGAATCACGGACGCCTCCATCGTGCCGATTTCAAACCTGTTCCCCTGCACCAAGAAGCTCTTCCTGTGCAACACCTTGGTGGAGGGCACGACGGTGGCCGCGGCACTGAAAAACATGCGCCAGCTCAACATTGTGGGAATGGACGATACGTACGTCTCTGGTGCCGGATCTGCCAGCATACTCGAGGCGATGGTCACGCGCAGCCAGGTACGCACGATCGTGCCGCTGGAGGTGTGGCTGCGGGGAGTCATGCCAGGCCCCGACGACACGTGGAACAAGCTTCTAGACTTCTCGTCGAGCGCCAAGAACGCCAGCAACTTTGCCATCAAGCACGACCGACAGGTGCACATTGGGCATCGCCCCCGCCACGTCGCGCAGGTCTACGAACTGCTGACACTCAAGCTTCACATCTCCGGCCTCGACCCGTTTGTGTTTCCCTACGAGCGCGTCGTCTGCACCAAGGCCGTCCTGACCATTGCCAAGGAGGCGATAAACGAGCTCAACATGATTGCGATGGCGGACGACAAGGACGTGCAGGACAGGATAATCATGAAGCGGCGCAGGGCCTACCGCGAGGCCTTTGCCGACCTCTTCGCCGAGGGCTACTTCTACAACAAGCGCTACAAAGTTGGAGTGGTCCAGATGAACCGCACGAACAGGTTCACCGGCGAGTCGGACATGTCGTACGCCGTCGACCACGCCCTTTTGGGGGTCCCTCAGCCCGACACCGACTGTGTGCTCGACGTGGAGGCGGAGCAAGTCGCCCCGTTCAGCTACAACAGCGATGGTGCTCTCATCGCGCCAAAGCTGCTGTAGTCGACACGGGTGTCTGCGTGTGCGTGTCGTGCGTCCTCCCTCCGCAGAGAGACCGATGCCTCGCATGGTCCGCTAGTTTATAAGAGATGGTGATTTGTCATAGAGTATCACCGCCTCCACTACCCTCCCTTTCCGCCACCTATGCTAAAAGAGTTTTTCAAAGAGGGCTCCAAGCGCTCCATAACGTGGGCCTGGTCTGGTCTGCTTCTGATCCTGGGGCACGCCATTCTGCGTGCGTGGATCAAGTACAAGCTGAACGCCTGGTACGGCGACTTCTACGACCTGGGGGGCTCTGCGAGCGAGGTGTCCTCTGGAGACACCGAATCCCTGGCCGAGGGGAGGCGAGAGGTTTCTCGCCTGCTGTTGCTCTTTGGCGCAATCTGCGCGCCCAACGTTGTGATCCACCCCGTCTTCAAACTCCTTACCAACAGATGGGTGTTGTCGTGGCGGATTAAGCTGATCAAGAGCTACATACGCCGATGGCGACTGGACGACAAGAAGATCGAAAACGGCGCACAGCGCGTGCACGAGGACACCCAGAGGTTCGCTCGAGGGATACAGACGACCTGTGTGGTTCTTCTAGATGCCATCCTCACGCTTGTAGTGTTTGCGCCACTCCTCCTTCAGCTCGGGAGCGATGTCCAACCGAGCGACCTTCCGGACGCGTGGCTGCTGGTGTGCTGCGCGTGCATAGCCGTCGGAGGCGTGGTCGTGTCCATGATCACGGGGTGGTCGTTGGTGCAATTGGAGGTGGAGAACCAAAAGGTGGAGGCGGACCTGCGCAAGAAGCTCGTCATGCTGGAGGAGGATCCGGCGTCCGTGTGTGGACGCCATGAGGAGCGCGTACCGCGCGCGTGCCCCACCGACACGCCGGTTGACGCAGACGTCTGCATTTCCGATGTCGTGGAGGTCGAGTTGGTGGGGTCGTCGGTCACCGCTGCTGCCCGGGTCCACAGGGCCGCATGGAAGCAGATCCCTCCGGTTCCTCAATTCCGGCGCGTCCTCCAAGATCTCAAGTCCAACTACACAAAGCTCTACAACCGATTCGCCATCTTCTCGCTGTGGCTGGGGAGCTACGAGCAGACAGTCGCCATAGTGCCGTACTTGCTGACCGCCCCGCTGCTCTTCTGCGAGGACACAGAGCGCAGGATAACTCTGGGCAAGGTGACGCAGCTTTCAAACGCGTTCGCACAGGTGTTTGCATCTTTGAACATTCTATCAGACAACTGGGTGGACGTTACCGACTGGCTCTCGGTACTGCGACGCCTACGCGAGTGGGAGCAACACATTGAAACTACACCGCTGCCGCTCTCCCACACGTTGATCGCACCTGGAACAACATCGTCCACCGAGATGCAGCCACAGTCGCACGAGGTGCTCTCGACCACGCGATGCTAGTCGTCGTCGGAGGAGCACTCCTGTAGGGTTTTCGCCGTATCGCCGCCAAGTGCACTCAGTCTCGCCTCCTCCCGCCTGCGCTTCTTGGACTCCCTGCGCGTGTTTGTCGCGTACTTCAGATCCGACACGACCTTGAGGTTCTGGCGGTTGAGTTCGGAAATGCACATCAGGCATCGCTCGACAAACGTGTTGTGTAGCTGGTCTGCCAGGGCACCCTCGAGGATACACTCGGCCTCGGTATGGTACTTCTGGATGGAGCCCAGTGTCTTGCGCAGCCTATGAATGTTTTGCACAGTCGCCTCTGGCATGACGGCCAACGCCACCAACACGGAAAGGCGAGAGCAGTCGCCCCCCGTCCTCCACTGAAGCACGGTAGCAGCGTTGAGGTTGATCAGGGCCTTGGTGAGATAGTTGTAGCTGCCAGTGTTGTGTATCATTACCCAGTCCGTAAGTGTGTGCAGGGCCCTGGGCCTGTCGGCCAGCTCCATGGTTTCGGACACTCTCTCTGTGTAGACTGTTTTTATACAGTACCTATCTATAACCGACAATACAGTAAAATGGTTAGCGACACGGTATCATAAGGCTGTCCTCGCAACACCATGACAAGGGAACACCGGATTTCTGACTGTACGTAGGTGGTGTGATGTCGCGCCGACGCGACCCTGCTCCCGTCAAGAAGTCCAGCCCGCTTTCGGGCACGACCACCGGCAGCCTGTACGGCGAGGCGATCGGGGTGGGGCCGGGAGTTTTTATCGGACTGCCCATCCTGAACCCCACGAACCTGCAGAAGCCGAAGATGTCGGTGCCCACTGGAGTACGGGTGAACCAGACGACCAAGAAGTTCGACGTAGAGCTGATGCAGTCTGGTCCCGGAGAGGACCAGACCGCGCTCAGCCTCCGCACCCCGATGGGGTACACAGACCTCTCCGGCCGCGCATTGATCCGCATCTCCGTCTGGTGGATGCGCGCCGCCGCCGACCGCGAGAAGGTGCTCCAAGCCGTAATCGCTGCGGTGACACCAAGGATCGACCCCGATATCCGTGCGCAGTACGAGGACGACGTGCCGGGAATTGTGCAGAACCAGAACTGTGGGTCTGGGTGGTCTTCGTCGGCACACTTCTTCCTCATCGGCAAAGAGGGCGTGGATCCGCCCCCCGTCAGCTTCTCCAACGCCGGCGAGAACATTTTTGGGGTCGTGGAAGGCGCAAAGTTCACATTCGACGGCGATGAGTGGATGTGGAGCACGGACACCAAGCTCGTGCCGACCGATCAGCACCAGAAGCTCAACATCACGTTGGTCGAGCCCGAAGCCATGGCTGTCGCCGCGGTGGACGGCCCCTGACCCACCTCCTACGCCTTGGACTGACAGTCTCTCAGTAGTGGGCCTAAGAGCAACTCCGTACACAGCTTCCTCTTTCTCGAGCGTGGCGTGGCGCTGGCCATGCGACTGCTAGAGTCGGCTAGTATGAACATTGCGCTCGTCTCCAGTGCTGATCCAGAGGCAAAGCATTTGTTCCCCATAGCAACGTTAATTGTAAAAGGATCTTGTGTCGTGTAGGCCGCCTGGCCAATGTCGGAGTGCGCCAGCTCGGTGTTGAATTTTAACGCCGCGTTTAAAAAGTGTGCACGTTGTTGAGAAGCGGCTTGCAAGACCATCCACCTGGTCGGGTAAAACTTCCCAGACGCCAGTAGCGCGTCGGCCATCAGCTCGCCGTTCTTGTGGACCGCCACGGTGAGCACGTTGTCGTGCTGAACACTGCTAAGGTGTGTGCCAACATCGAAGCCTGGCGACAGGAGGTCTCTTACCACATTTACGAGCCCCGTGTACACCGCCTTCAGCAGCATGAGATACAGCACGTTGCCCTTGCCATAGAAAATGTGGTGCAGGGCGTCGGGTATCGGACACCCCGGCGCGGACACGCAGCGTTTATGTGGAAGCAGAACATTGCGCGCGACGGTGTAGGAGGAGTACACCGACTTTTCTGACAGCGCGTCCATCTGCCTGCACAGCGCATCTCGCGTCGGAATCGACTGCTCTACCGCGGATGTAAAACAGTCCTCCATGGCCGCCACCGCGATGCTGCACTTTTCGGTGGTGTCGATGTCCCCGAACGCCGTGCTGTTCATCACAGAGACCATCTCCCACGCCATGCAGCTCGTCTCGTACCCCTCCAGGTCGTGGAATGCCTTGTGCATCCACCCTCCGCGCTTGGTCTCGCGCTGAAAGAATCTGTAGGACGTCATGAGCCTTGGGCGGAAGCAAGTGCGACCTACCGAGAGGTATACCTGCCTCACGGGAACGACGGAAATGCCATTGTCGACGTCCTCGTTGAAGTTGTGGACCAGGGTCGAGAGAGAAGGAGCCCTCTTCTTGCACCACTCCAAGGCTGACGCGCTCACGCCGGACTTGGACATAATGAGACCGACCGCCGCCACGTGACGACGAACCGTCTCCATCGAGTATTTGCTGACGGCCTCGACCAGAAGCTCGCACACGTACTCGAGAGAGCACGAGGCATTTTCCGCAGTGAACGCCGACACCGCCATGAGCGAAGGCGTCGAGCTTCCCTCCCCCGATATCAGTAGGTTCCAAACGCAGTCGCGGGACAGACGCCGCCTGCGCAGGTTGCTGAACACCCAGTCGAGGACGTCGATAGACCCCCCACACAGGGCCGGAACAATCACGCACGCGACCAGGCGCTTGGCGGAACACACCACCTTTGACAGCAGACGCGAGGGGCTCACAAACTTGACGATCATGGCGTCGACCCAGTCCACCAGACAGGAGTTCATGGGGTCCAAGAACACGTCCATGCGATTCCACCGAGCGATGTGCGTCATGGTCATCCCGGGGTCCATGGTGAGCTCGGCGCAGATGCTCATCACCACCTCTCTGTCCCCGTTCCTAAAGGCCGCATTCTTTGCCATCGCCGTCCACTCAAGCTTCCTGGTCTGCACAAACGAGGCGAACTGGTTCTGCCCGAGCGCGTAGTTGAGGGTCTCCATGGTTTCAAAGGCGCTGTGCACCGCACAGCGCCTGGTCGGACCGTCCCGGTTCCGCTTCTCGGTCCGCCACATGCGCGTACACGCCAAGGCCACGAACGCCGCGTGCTCCCTGCAAAGCAGGAAGACAATGTCCAGTATCTCGTCCGGGAGGGTTTCCAGCATCTGCGGCGCCGTGGAGGCGTGGACGTATGCTCTGCGTTTTGGTAACGAGGCCGTCACAGGACAAGTGCGTTGGTTAGCGACGTACGCGCACCAACAGTGTAGGAAAGACACAAGGCTCGCTAAGCCATCGATATTGACATGACGATCTACCCTTTCGACTTATCCTCACGCGATGCCACCGCGGTTTGTAGAGATTGCGACACCCTTGGAGGACGGGGTTGAGTGGGCAGGGTCTGCGGGCAACGCGTTCGCGGCTTTTGTAGCGGGGTTGGTTGGAAGCGTACCTGTGCCCTCGAACATCACCGACCGGGTGTACGACCAGTTCAACACCGTGTGCTCGTCACTGGAGGAATACGACACGTTTGCGTCGGTCCGAGGAGCCGTTGCCGATGTCCCCAAACCCCACGGCATCTCGGCCTACATGTTGATGGCGGCCGTTGCGACTGCGTTAATGCGCGTGGTATTCGTCAGAGCGCAAGCGTCAAGGATTCTGAAAATGTACGGGCAGTCGCGCGATGTGTGCAAGGACTTGTGACTGTGGGGTTGGTGGCCTGGTCGTTCTTGTACGTATAACTTCTAAAATGGCCATAATACTTACCATTTCTGCAGAACTTCATTCAGGCGTGTAATCACGTCGAGAGTTTCCCCCACGAGTTTTGACTCGTTTCTCACCGCACTGGAGTGAGAGGCGAGGCCCCGGACCGCCACCTCAAACAGCTTGTCCGGTGCCATGTGCACGTTCATTTCGAAGTCGGCGTTGGTGTAGGATCGTATGGCGGAAATCAAGGCACGGGTCTTGCTTTCGAAATCGGTGGAGTCCGAGGAGGAGCTGGGCGAGGGTGACTCCTTTCGCCCCACCAGCCTTTGTCGGCGCGCTTCCATCCTGCGCTCTTTGCAGATCTGCATCCCGAGACTGCGCTGTTGCGCTGTATCGATGAGCGACGAACACGATGTAGAGGAGAACTTCATAGCATACGCGTGCTAAAACACACCGGTCTGTCTAACTCTACTACGACCGGAAAAGGTTTCTGTGCGTGACCCTTAGCGGGTGGCAATCTCGCGAGCGTATAGCTACGTCGGCGCCGGGGGTCGCTAAGATGAGCGACCATGCGTTCATGCGTCATACGAGTGGTCCACAAACTGCAGAAGCAAGGTCAGGCTCATGAGTGTGTGCAACCCCTCTAAATATGAGGACGACGACGACATCGCCGTCTACTCCAAGGCCTTCTACATGCAATACGCCCAGGGCGACCAGGTCTTTGCGGAGTTCTTGAAGGCACAAGACGAGGACAAAGCGGAGCGGAATCGCAAGCGCCTCACTTTCAGCATTGCCGGAAAGGTGCACACGTGGGACAGCGTGGACCTTCCCGAGGACATGTGGCGCGAGGTAGTGTACCGAGACTGGCCCATGAACAAGAAGATCAAGCCCAACCCGGTTGATGTTGTGTTGGCACCGGAGGACGAGGATGACGAGTTTGAGCAGGTGGGGCCACAAGGACAGGGGAGGCATGAGCAGCAGGAGCAGCAGGGGCAGCAGGAGCAGCAGGAGCAGCAGCCGGTGGTGCCGGAGCAGACCGAAGAGGAGCGCATTGCCGACGTTGTCGCCGCCGCCTTTCTCGCGGGAGAAGAGTCCAGCAAGGAGCAGGTGGAGAAGGAGCGCGAGGCTGACCAAAGAGCCGAGATGCGCCGCAAGTGCTGCCAGTCTGCGCAGGCCCGTCGCTGGGGCTACAACAACTGGAGCGAGGTCGAGACGGTGGGAAGCAAGCGCCGCATGCGCACACCCGACGGCACGGGCGTTCCTCCCCTGCTCGAGCTCGCCGAGCTCGCCCTCCAGAAGGCGTTCGAGATGCGCGGACAATACCTGCAGCTTCCAGAGGAGATGCGGCGGATGGGCTACATGATCACCCCTGTCGCTATGAATGGAGAGCTGTGCCGCATAATTCGTAGCCGACCAGCAATTGAATAGAGAACACACGCAAATGGATCGCGCTAGACTTGGCCGCCGCCATCGGTATGAGACTGTATACAATACTAGTGCAAACGAATGTCCGTGATAGACACCCCCCCGCGTCCCATGGACCCTTTCCATGAAAACCCTACAAGGTCTACATCTCCCCTCGCGATAGGGCGGTCAAGTCTCCACGAGGGACAATCGCTCCTCCTACCCAGTAGGAGATACACGTACTCCACTGGGATGCGCGACTCGACGCGGCGGTCCAATGAGGTCTTTGACCGGCTCGTGGAATCGGGAGTTGGCATAATCAACGCACCCGCGGCATCCGAGGTCCAGTACGAGGAGCAGAGCGAGCTGTACATTGCCCGCACCCACCAGATCGCAAGAGAACCGCTACAAGTCATACGCCCGCCACTCTTCACGGTCCGTCGCGGAACGGCGGACTGTACCGACATGGAGAACCACAATGCCCCAGACGTGGCGCCCCTTTTCGGTGACGTATCCGCGGAGCACGAAATCGTGTGCGCGTACATAGACCACGTGGACAAGTTGCGCGACTACGACAACGACCCACCGCGCCCGTTCCTGTGCCCCGTAACTCTCCGTGCCATGAGAAAGCCAACTATTGCGGCGGACGGTCACACCTACGAGTACGACTCCATCGTCGCGGCGCTGGGGCGCCGTCCGGGGATCAGCCCTACGACCAATGCGGCGATGCGGCATGTGGACCTGGTGCCCAACTATGCGCTAAAGTCACTCATGGAGTGGTGGGCAAGACACCACGCGGAAATTGGACTCACCAATACACTGAGCCAGCTCACGATCAGGTGTGGGCAAGAGGCCAAGGTGTGATGGGCTACTCCAATGCGTCTGGTCAGTATGCCCACAAGCGACAAGGGAAAAGCCCCAAAAGCAGGATCGCGGAGCATAGACCACGCAAGAGGACAAGCCTCCCCGACTCTGACAACGTGCGCAAGGCTCAGGCGCTCGTGCTAAAGGGCGTTGTGGCGGCGTCCGCCAGTGTGTTGTTAGGGATAGTTGTGTTTCTTCTGTGTAAGACAAGATGAAATTCCTTATTTTCTGAGTGTCTTTTAAAGAATACCAGGAAATACCAGCCTCTATCAACACGCGCGTCGGGGCTAACAATCCATAGTGACACTGTTTTCGTCGTATGCTCTCTCCCCTCGACTCTGTTCGTCTCGGTAAACCACATCCACAACCACCATCACACCCTAGACCGTGCGAAGAGCGAGCATGCGGAGGGGAGGCCCCCACAGTTCTCCCGGTGTGGTACGGATTACATCTTGAGGAGGATGTCGAGCGTCTCGCCCTTCTTGGCGAAGCTGAGAGCCCGGCCGATAATCTTCGGGCTCGACACGCTCGCGACAGAGATCGCCACGCGCCTGGGGCTGGCCTTGGCGCGATCGGTCGTGGAGGTGCCGCTGTGCGCAAAGGACCACTCGATGAGGTCGCCAGGGTAGATCGGACCGCCCGACGTGTTGAGGAGGGTGGCCATGCCCCCAATGGAGACCGTGAAGAACTCGTCGACGCTTGGGCCAATGCCGTCGTCCGGGGTCCGCACCGACTTGGACCGCGCAATACCGGCGAAGAAGTAGTTCTTCTCGTCGGCCTTTGGCAAGCATGCGGCACAAGCAATGACGGGCACGGCGGTCTCGGCGGCGATGTACTGGCGAAAGACCGCAGTCTTCTTCTTGCGCGCCAGGCAGACCAGGCCCGGCTGCACGGTCGCCCACTCGTGGAAATGCGGCTTGAACTCGATCGCGGCGCCGATCGCCCCAGGGACGGCGTCCGCCATCTCGGTCTGTGAGAGCTGGTCCTTTTCCAGGGCGGAGAACTCGTACGCGTCGACTGCGGGCACAACAACGTGGCGGTCAGCTTCTTTCGCTATACAAGGATCGGTGGGTGTGCAGGTGTCTGGGGCGGCGTACCGAACGCATTCATCACAACCTCTCCGATGCGAGACACGGGCTGGTAGCCCGTGACCTCGCTGTTAGGCAGGTTTTTGTCACCAGGACCCATGTAGCTCTGGAAGTCGTTGCCGGAGATCATGGCTGCTGAGGCTGAGTGTCGGTGGCTGTGGAAGAGGTCCGGTGGGGTCCGCCTAGCAAGTCTCTATGGACTGACTTGCGCCTCTTGTTTAGCTACTATCCGGTTTGATAGCCTTATCATACACACCGCTTAGCGGGACACGCGCTCTGTTCTGCACATCCCTCGCCCTCTACACCAGTGCACACCCCACTCCCGCTCACGTGCCCCTGCCATTTGCCAGTCGGAAAGCGCCCACGCCCGTTTGCTTTGCGAAAGCTCTAATGGGTAACGAGCAGCTGTTCCCAGTCGTAGTCAGACTCCTCGTCCGGGTTGTCTGGGCTCCACTCGACGCGGCTGCCAGGGACGGTGGCCCGCGGCTGGGCGCGACTGTCCGAGCGCGACGAGCCGCCACTGCTGCTGCCTGCGCTCTCCTTGTCCATGGCGCAATCGATCAGGTGGTGCGGGCGGACGCCGAGGAGATCCAGTGCCGCGCAGCGGGTGCTCGGGTCCTCGACGAGCAGGCGGTAACAGTCCATGTACCACTTCTTGACCGCCTCGCTCGCCTTCTTGCTGCACGTGGTCATCACCCCGTTGGTGTGGGTGAGCTTGGTGAAAAGCACGGGAAGCTTGATGTCGCTCTCCTGAAGGGAAATGAGGCGACGGATGTCGGTGTCCATCTTGGCCAGGTTCTTGTACAGCACGGTGGAGTCCGTCGACGTGGGGCCGGGGAAGTGCGCCTCGAACACGAAGCTCATCTTGTTGTTGCTCAACAGCCAGCGCTTGGGGAGAGGGTCGTGGGGACGCGACTCGAAGGCCAGGAGGCTGTTACTGTCGAGCGCGTCGAAAAAGCGCATGGCCTTGCACACGGCCGTGGACACGGTCTTGCGTTGTTGGGGCATCGACCTATCCGGATAGTAGATCTTGTAGCCGTCCAGGTTGCCGTAGGCGGGGGCCCAGTCCGGGGTGACCGTGCCGTAGCGTCCGACGTGCATGCCGCTGAGGTAGTCGTAAGCCTCCGAGCTGCACACGGGGAGGTCCTTGCTGATCTTGCGGTCGACGGTGATGATATCACCCAGGTAGGCCTTGGCGGTGTCCAGGCCGTTGCGAACGATCTCGATGTCCATGCCGTGGTGCTTGCATGATGCGCCCGACATGCTCGCGTTGTGCACGACTGCCTGGCGGATGGATTCCTCCATGCCGGAGCAGACCTCGCCGAGCTCCTTGAGGGACGACACTGGGAACTCCTTGGAGCTGGCCATGTAGGAGTCCACGTCCGCGTACAGCTCCTCGATGTGCTTGTTCTTGATTTCTGCCTCGCGTTCCAGGCGCTGCTGCTGCTTGCGGACTGCGTCGTTGTGGCACGCTTTTGCCTCTGCATCGGTGAGGCCGAGTACGCCTTGGATGCTGCAGCGCTTGTCGTCGATGCTCGGGTGGCGGAAGAGCATGATCTTCGTGGGCCAGAGGGACGTGCCCACCATCGCGACCCCGCGCTGGGACGTCGCAGCGGTGGACGGGCTGACCTCTCCCCAGCAGTTGGTCGCCTTGCAGATGCCCTCCTGTGTGAATGGGTGGTGCACTCCCTTGAGACGAAACATGGCGCGGGCCGTGTTGACCGAAAGCTGCTGGTCGTTGCCGTGAGAGAGGAAGCGAGCATTTGGCTTGACGCAGATGGCGTCGACGCACTTCTCCCGAGCGTAGACGGTGAACTTCTTGCTGCCAAACTCGAGCCGAGTGAAATTCTCGTTGGAGTACGGACCGCCGACGACGTTGCGGCACTGGCACCCCCCAAGCGGGCCGTGGATCTGGCAGCGCTCGGTCGCCATGCACATGAAAGTGCTGATGGAGAAGTCGAGCTGGGTGAGACGGTCCGTCGTGTTCAGGTCGAAGACCACCGCGATGCTGAGGTTGTCCGAGAAGCACGTGTTCAGGTGACTGTTCAGGGCGGTCTTAGCATCCTCGTGGCGCGCCATGGCCGTCTTGGTTGCGGGGGATGAGGTCCTAAGGTCGAGACGCATGGCGACGTCGACCTTCAGCTTCATCTCGCGAATGGTGATCATGAGCGGCTGGACCTTTCCCATCCAAAGTAGGATGCGGCGGTCCACCTCCTCGCGCAACTCCTTGTTCAGCAGGCGGTAGGCGCAGATCACTCCGCTCTTGTCACGGTATGCAGGGGGAGTCGTGCGAGTGTACTTGTGATGGTAACTACTGTCTTCCATGAAGCTAAAGAGGCCATCCACCATGAAGCGAACGATGTCTGCCGACGAGTTGATGATGTGACCCACATCCACCGACCCATTCCGTCGGCGCCGGGGCATTGGGAGGTTGTCTGGGACCTTGGTCCTTTGGGTTTGGGGTTCCAGAGTCGAGGACCGAGACCCCCAACCCAAGTTACGCTTCGTGGTGCAGGGTCGTCTAACCCTCAACCTCATGGTCGGACCCCTCGGGTGGCCCCGGCGCCGACCCGATCGGGGTAGGGTGGGTAGGGCCTGTTTTGCGTAGGCGGCCGGGACGTTTAGTGTCCGGCGCCGCTGAAAAGGTATGTCTATAAAACTGTATACCATGCAACCATTCGTGTCACACACGACACACACACCCTCCTCTAGTTCGTGGAGCATGGAGCGCATTCCGTTGTTGTGATCACGCCATTCACTGTGTCCTGGCCGGCGACCCTTTCACATGCTTCTGCAAACGTGTTGACTTCGGTGTAGATGTTGCTGCCGACGCCGTTTCGGTTGTTGTACACGTAAAGGATTCTCTTCCCGCACGAGTTCGTGTTACCTCCAATGTCTGTGACAGGAGTATGCCACACGTATTCGGTACACCCCGTGGCTCCGACGCATTGCTCCCAATACCTTACCCACCCCGACCCGCAAGCGCCACACTCCTCGTTGCCAGCGGCGAACTGGTTGCACGCTCCGTCAAGGTTGCCCACGTTGGCACTCGCGCTGTCTCCGTATGCCCACCCGAAGTGGCTCTTGCAAAGCCCGTTGTAGGGCGCCTCGTTGCGAGTCGTCAGATCCCATTGCGTAGCACAGTCGCTGGCATTTGTGAACACGTTGGAGCACGCAGTGTAATCGCAGTTGTAAGAGTCGGCCTGCGTACAGCTTCCCCCGGGAGGATATGGAGGCGCGCTCGGTGGCTGATCTCGGTAGGTCTCGTGGCAGTCCTCCACCTCCGACTCCATGTTGTTGTCGAGGATGTACCGCATGGTCTCGCACCTCCCGCTGTTGGTGGAGAAGGTAGCACCGTTCTTCCACCCCCTGACAGGCGCGCAGGGGTAGCCGCCGTAATACCCGGTGCGTCCGTCGATCGCGTTGCAGCAGGCAACCGGACCACTCGAAAACGCACCAAGCGTGAAGCACCCTCCCTCGGCCGCGATCGCAGTCTTGGGAGAGTAGGGTGGCGGAGGAGAGGGTGGTGGCGGTGACGGTGGAGGAGAGGGGGGAGGCGGTGACGGTGGAGGGCTCGGCGGCAGCCTCGGCGGCAGCTTCGGTGGTGTGTACGGAGGCGGTGGGCTCGGTGGAGGACTCGGTGGCGGCTTGGGATGAGGGCTTGGAGGAGGAGGGGAGGGCGGCGGTGGGGTGGGTGGCTGACTCGGTGGAGGCGAAGGAGGAGGGGGTGACGGTGGAAGCGGAGATGGTGGATGGCTCGGAGGCAGGGACGGCGGTGGCGAGGGAAGGGGGCTTGGAGGAGGAGGGGAGGGCGGCGGTGGGGTGGGTGGCTGACTCGGTGGAGG
>Ga0209603_1002193_pt1 | contig 18579 bp, 17 predicted proteins | sample COGITO_mtgs_1206_FD_184812 | JGI IMG/M metagenome (GOLD analysis project Ga0209603, IMG submission 184812) | Pelagic marine microbial communities from North Sea - COGITO_mtgs_120607 (SPAdes) (version 2) | ecosystem: Environmental > Aquatic > Marine > Epipelagic ... | reverse complement strand
CTTATCTACATCATCCATTCTGTATTGTAAGGTATTGTACAAAGGAGATTTGTACTTCGAATCCATAAGTAAACTATCGATTAACACAATATCATAGTCAGAAAACAAGTCGGAAGCACTCATTTTTTTAGGGATGGAATCGTTTGCTGTTTCAGCAAAAACGGAGGTAGTAAAAAATAAAAGTAGGAGTAATTTTTTCATTATTGATTTTATAAGTCCAGTTCCACAACAATGGGACAATGATCTGAATGTTTGGCTTCTGTTAAAATATAGGCGCGCGCTATTTTCTCTTTTAAAGGGGCTGATACCATGGCATAATCTAAACGCCAACCTTTGTTATTTGCTCTAGAATTTGCGCGATAGCTCCACCAAGAATAGGTTTGTTCTTCGGGATTTAAGTGTCTAAAACTGTCTACAAATCCATGATTGATAAACGCACTCATCCAAGTTCTTTCTTCAGGCAAAAATCCTGAAACTCCTTTCATTTTTGGATTGTGAATATCGATCGCTTCATGACAAATATTATAATCTCCACAGATTACAAGGTTTGGGATTTCTTTCTTCAAATTATCAATGTATACTTGGAATTCGTCCATGTATTTGAATTTAAAATTCAAGCGTTCAGAATTGGTTCCTGAAGGAAGGTACAAGCTCATTATAGAAACATCCTCAAAATCTACGCGAAGGTTTCTCCCTTCAAAATCCATCGATTCAATACCCGTTCCATACTCAATATGTTTTGGTTTCTCTTTGCAAAAAATTGCCACAGAAGAATAGCCTTTTTTCTGTGCAGAAAACCAATAATGATAAGGGTATCCTGCATTTTCAAATTCTGAAAGATCCAATTGTTCTTTGTGTGCTTTGGTTTCCTGAATGCAAATTACATCAGGATTTGAAGCAGACAACCACTCTAAAAATCCTTTCTTTAAAGCTGCTCGAATTCCATTGACATTATAAGATATTATTTTCATCTAGTTTAAAAAGATTGGTGTTTTCAAAAAAACCCAAGTTATTTGAATTTTTTCTTCAGTTTGTGTTTTAATTTTTTTCTTTCTCGGTGATAAAATTACAGCCAAACTAGCTGAAATTGATGAACTTATGAGGCTATTTTCTATATTGATAACAAAATCAAAAAGGAAAATGAAACTGAGTGTTAAAAACAAAAACGACTACAAAAGGTTTCTTTGCTAAATATTTCATCTTATATCTTCATTTCTGGGATTTCTCCGGCGATTACCAAGGTTGCTTCTGTGGCATTTTGAATCTCTTCTACCGAAACTCCTGGTGCTCTTTCTAGCAGATGAAAGGCATTGTTTCTTACTTCTAAAACTGCCAAGTTGGTCACCACTTTGGTGACACAACCAACACCTGTTAATGGCAAAGAACATTGCTTTAAAATCTTAGATTCTCCTCGTTTGTTGGCATGCATCATCGCCACAATAATATTTTCTGCAGAGGCAACTAAATCCATGGCACCTCCCATTCCTTTCACCATTTTTCCTGGAATTTTCCAATTGGCAATGTCTCCATTTTGTGCCACTTCCATAGCTCCTAAAATGGTTAAATCTACATGCTTCCCTCGGATCATAGAAAAACTGGTTGCCGAATCAAAAAAACTAGCTCCTGGAAGGGTCGTAATTGTTTGTTTTCCCGCATTGATAATATCTGCATCTTCCGAACCTTCAAATGGAAAAGGCCCCATACCTAAAACTCCATTTTCCGATTGAAACTCTACTTCAATATCATTCCGAACATAATTGGCAACCAAGGTTGGAATTCCAATTCCTAAATTCACATAAAAGCCGTCTTGAACTTCTTGTGCGATTCTTTTTGCGATTCCTATTTTATCTAACATAAAATTAATTTGATAATTTGATAATTTCCAACATGTGGAAAACTATCCCTTTGAAGAAGAATAATTTTGCTAATTATCATGATTCAACGTTAATTCTTTTACTATTTCTTTATTTTGTTTCGGATAAAATTCTGATGCCTTACAAAGTTTTAACCAATACTCCACCTCATCAGCCTCTTTCACTGGAATTTTAAACTTATCTATAAAATCACGCTTACTTTCTGCATTTTGAACCTCTCTTGTACGAACACCTTTAGAGGTTACACTTTTAAAAATTTGAGCGGCCATTTCAAATCTTTTTTGAACTTCTTACTAATTCTTTTTACGCACTGTTCTTTGCTCGATTCTTTTTTCATACTCTTTTCCTTGAAAGATACGTTGCACAAAAATGCCTGGAATATGAATGTTGTTTGGATCTAAAGTCCCGACTTCCACCAATTCCTCCACCTCAGCCACGGTAATTGTTGCAGCACCACACATATTTTGATTAAAGTTTCTTGCGGTTCCTTTAAACACCAAATTTCCTGCAGCATCTCCTTTCCATGCTTTTACAAAGGCAAAATCGGCTTTAAATGCGGGTTCTAAAACATGCATTTTACCATCAAAATCTCTAGTTTCCTTCCCTTCGGCAACTTCTGTACCATAACCTGCCGGTGTATAAAATGCTGGGAATCCTGCTTGTGCAGCCCTACATTTTTCGGCTAAAGTTCCTTGGGGTGTTAATTCAACTTCTAATTCTCCTGATAACATTTGTCGTTCAAATTCATCATTTTCACCTACATAAGAAGAAATCATTTTTTTGATTTGTTTGTTTTCCAATAACAATCCCAAACCAAAACCATCGACACCTGCATTGTTTGAAATACAGGTAACCGCTCTAACATTTCGTTTTACCAATTCCGCAATTGCATTTCTGGGATACCGCACAAACCAAAACCACCCAGCATAAAAGTCATATTGCTTTGAACACCTTGCAAAGCTTCTTGTACGTTCTTTACTTTTTTGTTAATCATTGTTAATCGTTTAAGATGTAAAAAAAATTAAATTGTAATTTACTACTTCATTTTCGTAAGCATTAAAAATCTATATCTTCTTTAATCACTACTTTTTTAGGAACTTTCTCTCCTTCAAGCTCCTCTTCATCTTCGTCTTCTTGATCTCCGCAATTTATTTTTATAGATAACTTTTCTGGTTTTTCAAAATCTTCTTGACTGATATTTAAGGTAGGATCTGCATAACATTTCTTCATAAACAATGCCCACGACGGTAATGACATGGTGGCTCCTTGCCCTTTTCCAATGCCTTCAAAATGTGTGGAACGGTCTTCTCCACCTGTCCAAACACCTGTAGCCAAGTTGGGAACAATTCCCATAAACCAACCATCTGATTGATTTTGAGTTGTTCCTGTTTTTCCTGCAATCGGGTTTTCAAATTCATATGGAAAACCGGTAACAACATCGGGTAATGCGGTATAAGGAGTTCGCAAACGCTGCCCTGAACCAGATTCTGTAACTCCTTTTAACAAATCTAAAATTACATAAGAAGATTCTTCGCTTATCACTTCTTTTGTTTCTGGCGTAAATTGTGCTAAAATAGCTCCATTTTTATCTTCAATTCTTGTCAATATCATTGGACTTACACGCAAACCTTTGTTTGCGAAGGTTGCATAGGCGCTTACCATTTCCATTAGTGACAATTCTATAGCGCCTAAAGCTATGGATGGGTTCGCTCTAATTCTGGTTTCTATTCCAGCTAATTTTGCCAAACGCACCACATTTACGGGTTTCACCATATCTATCAATCGCGCAGACATAGTATTTATGGAACCTGCCAAACCTGCCTTCAAGGTGAGCATTCCACCATATCTGTCTCCAGAGTTATCGGGCCTCCACTCTTCTGGAATTCCGTATTTCCCTTTGGGAATTGTATAGTGTACATTTGGAAACGAATCGCAAGGAGACATTTTCAGTTGATTAATCGCAGTCGCATAAACAAACGGCTTAAAGGTAGAACCTACTTGTCTTTTTTGTTGCTGAACAGCATCGTACTTAAAATATTTATTATTGATCCCTCCAACCCATGCTTTTACATGACCCGTCTGAGGCTCTATCGAAAGCAATCCTGAACGTAAAAAATATTTGTAATATCGAATCGAATCCATAGGAGACATGATCGTGTCCAAATCTCCTTTCCAAGAAAAAACACGCATTGCTGTTTTTTTCTTAAAACTGGCATCAATTTCTTTGGCAGTTTTCCCTGCTTTTTTCATTCTTCGATACCGATCTGTATTTCGTTTCGCTCGTTGTAAAATAACGTTCACCGTTGAATCCTTAATGTCGTAAAAAGGAGCCATTTCGTTGTTTTTCTGTTCTTTAAAAAAATGCGACTGTAAATTGGCCATATGCTCTTTTACAGCCTCTTCTGCGTATTTTTGAATTCGAGAATCTAATGTAACATGAATTTTTAATCCATCTTTAAAAATATCGTATTGTTCTCCATTTGCCTTCGGGTTTTTACGTACCCAAGTTCTCAATTGTTTTTGCAAATACGATCTAAAATACGTTGCGTATCCATCACTATGGCTTTCTGGAGTGAAATTTATTTTAAGTGGTAATTTTTGAAGAGAATCTTTTTCTTGAGAAGTTATAAATCCATTTTTTGCCATTTGAGCAAAGACCACATTTCTTCTAGAAAGAGATTTCTCTTTAGAAATTTCTCTATGAGGATTATATTGCCTTGGGTTTTTTAACATGGCAACTAGTATTGCGGCTTCTTGGAGATCTAATTCTTTGGCTTCTTTTCCAAAGTAAATTCTGGAAGCTGAACGAATTCCTGAGGCATTAAATAAAAACCCTTGCTTATTTAAATACATTGCAATAATTTCTTTTTTTGTGTATTGCCGTTCTAGTTTTACAGCAACAATCCATTCTTTTGCTTTTTGAAGGACTCTTTTAAAAATATTATTCGACGCTCTTTTTGTAAATAAGTTTTTTGCTAATTGTTGTGTAATGGTACTGGCTCCTCCTCCAGAGCCCATCTTTACGACAGCCCTAAGAGTTCCTCTAAAATCAATCCCAGCATGTTCGTAAAAACGTTCGTCTTCCGTTGCAATTAGTGCATCAATTAAATTCTGTGGTAATTCGTTATAGTGAATTGGAGTTCTGTTTTCTGTAGCATATTTACCGATGGTAACACCATCTGCAGAAATTACTTCTGTTGCTAAATTTATTTGTGGATTTTCTAGTTCTTCAAACGTTGGTAAATCTCCTAAAGAAGTTAAAAAAAACAATAAAAATATTGCTAAAATTCCGCTTAGAATTAAAAACCAAAAACCTTTGATATAGTTCTTAAAGTTTGTTTTTTTTTTACGTGCCATTTTTACTTCGTTTTTTCAATACTAAATCCAACATCTGTAACTCCTTTCAATGCTTTTAAGCCTTCTGAAAAACCATTTTTTCGCATTGCTTGCCTTACATTGAAAGTGTATTCTCCAGAAAATGGAAATACTTTTTCTTCTTTATAAAATAATTTATTCTCTTTAATCTCAGTAAAACCCGTTCCTAAGTATTTGCCATTTGGAGCTGCCATTTTATACTCTAAGGTATCGATTACTTTGGTCTTGTTTGGAAAAACAAGTTCCGTAATGAGAAATAAATTACTGTATCTGTACTCCTTATTACTTCGAATATGAATGAATAAATTTCGCTTTGCAGTAGTATCTGTGATGGAAAAATCAAAACGTACATGCTCGTTTGAAATCCATGCATTATTTGGAACCGCCTTAAACTTCGTGAAAACGGGCCCAGAAGTACAAGAATAGCCTACTAACAAGAGAATTAGTAAACTTAAAAACTTATTTTTTTTCTGAATCGTTTCCATTTTTAGGAGTATTGTTGTTCCGATTTCGATTGTTATTTTTTCTAGGTTTGTTGGGGTTTTTAATCGCCCCTTTTGGTTGTTCCCCTGTTTTTTTTGCCTGAGGTTTTCTTTTTTGAGGATTCCTTTGTTGTTTTTTTGCTTCAGGTTTATGCTGATTTGGATTTCCAACAACCACTTTTTTCTTGTTCCTATTTTTATTGTTTCTGCGCTTTTTTGTTTTTGGAACATCAAAACGGGTTAAACTATCTTCCCCAACTGCATCTTCGAAATTCACTTTTATTGGTACCTCTATCTCAGATTCATACTCTTCTAACGAGGAAGCTTTCTCATTATTTTTATTCAAGTCAATTATTTCTTGAACTTGTTCTAAAGTTAATAAAAACCACTTTGATCTTTCTTCTTTATAGGTGTACCAAAGATGTTGTTTAAAAATGTCCATCTTCACAAAAACAGCTGGCCCTTTTTCAGTTTTTAAGATAGTTTCCTGTTTTGGAAACGCTTTTAAAGCATCTAAATAAGTATCCAACTCAAAATTCAAACAACATTTTAGTTTACCACACTGACCCGCTAACTTTAAAGGGTTTAATGATAATTGTTGATAGCGTGCCGCTGAAGTGGTTACTTTTCTAAAATCGGTCAACCAAGTAGAGCAACAGAGTTCTCTACCACAGGATCCAACACCGCCCAATCGAGCTGCTTCTTGTCTTGCTCCCACTTGTTTCATTTCTACACGAATCGAAAAAGCACCTGCTAAATCTCGAATCAATTGTCTAAAGTCGATTCTTGTATCTGCTGTATAATAAAACGTTGCTTTGTTCCCGTCACCTTGATACTCTACATCGGACAATTTCATTTTAAGTCCTAAACGCCCTAAAATTTCTCTTCCTTTACGCTGTGTTTCAATTTCTTTTTCTCGTGAAGCTTGCCAAACATCAATATCTCTTTGGTTTGCTTTTCTGTAAATCTTTTTAATCTCTGAACTGTCTACAGAAATATTTCTTTTCTTCATTTGAACCTTTACAAGTTCTCCTGCTAAAGAAACAGACCCAACATCATGTCCCGGTGAACCTTCTACAGCTAAAATGTCGCCTATAGAAATTCTTAAATTTTCTGTGTTTTTATAAAATTCTTTTCTCCCGTTTTTAAAACGAATTTCAAAAATGTTAAATAATTCTTCTCCATTTGGCAATGTCATGTTTGACAACCAATCAAATACTGATAATTTTTCGCATCCGCCTGTAGCGCAACTTCCGTTACTTTTACATCCTTTAGGCACACCGTCTTTACCAGTAGCACAACTACTACATCCCATGTGTGTTATATTTTAGAAAAGCCAAGGGCTTTTTTCTGTTTGTAAATTGATTTTTAGACTGATACAATTCCTCAGCCTCATCTTCATTAATCAGTAAATATACTGAATTTTAAGTAAAAAATTAAATCTAAAATCAGGATATATTTATCTAAAAAAGCGCTAAAACCAATATCCTAAATTAAACAAAATGGCACTCGTTTTTGTGTCTGGAGACCAGCTAAACTTAAGTTCTAAAGGGCCTACAAAAGAATCGAAGCTATAGCCAAGTGCGTAGCCCGATTTTATATCTTTAAAAAGATTTGCATCTCTTAAAACATTATCCTCTAAACGTGCATAATTGGCAATAAAACTGAAGTAATTTTTTTCTAAAAACTGATATCTGAAGGCAAATTCAGACTTTAAAAAAGATTGGTTTCCAAGTTCAGAAAATTCGAACCCATACATAGAAACGAACGTATTTATATAATTTTGGTTATATCCCCCTAGATAAAAATCGAAGATATTCGAAGATGGATTACCAAGTGTAAATCCTGCTTCATTTGTGTTTTGGAAAGTGATTTTTTCAAAAAAAGTAGTTGCAAATCCGAGAGTTCCTTTTGCTTGTGCAAAGTCTTGAAAATTTCCATTATTCTTGGAAGATGAAAGATACCATTTGAAACCTAAATCAGCAAAATACCCTTTTTTAACAAAATATTTTTGATCGTAGGTATCCAGCTTTAAATAACCAAAAGCGTTTAAATAACCATTATCATCAAGCACAGTCGGAGCGTCATTCTCTAAAATGGTTTCTGTCGAAATATTTAACTTTTTGTGTTCTAATCCAACACCTAAAGCAAACTTTCTATCAAAAGTTGTTTGCACAAAAACTTGGTTTGTAAAATCGATGTATTTAATATTCAAACTATTAACAATGGGAGAATTTGGCAAAATATTATTAAAGGTCGTATTTGCTCTAAATCGGTTGTAGCGAGAGCGAAACCCATAACTAAAATAAAATCCATTATCTACAAAATAGTTAAGATTGTATCGCAACTTATCTCCTAAAATAGCATCAAAAGAGAAAACGTCGTTATTTGTAAAAACACCTCCCTGCATGTATCTTGCTAAAACTGAAGATTCATACAATGCATCATAATGTACTCCAATCTCTAGTGTTGGTTTTTTTGAAAGTTCCACTAAAGAAAATATAATTTCAGTTTTCCCAGCAGGTGTTTCTTTTAATTGATAAGTAATCTGTTCGTAATTCTTTGTAGCTGACAACAAATAAATTCGCTTTGTAATATCATTTCTAGAAACACGATCCCCTTGTATTAAGTTTAATTTCCCTAAAACATAGGACCTTGAGTAGTTTTTAATTCCATTAATGGTAATTTTAGAGAGCGTTACTTTTTGAATGTTTTTATCTGTTTCTATTCTTTTTTTCTTACGGGTCTGTTTCAATGCAATTTCTTTCAAAATTGCGGAATATTCTCCAGCAATTTTGTCTCCTTCTTTTAGAATTTCAATCTTTTTATCAAAATCAACAACATTGTATTTTGAAATATCTGGATGAATGTACACCTCGATTTTATTTTTATCCAACTCTCTCTGGTTATACATTTTATAACTCACAATTTGATTTAAAATAGCAACCACAGAAGTTAGTTTCTCTTTTTCATACAACCTCCCTTGCACATCTACTCCAATAATAACATCAACACCTTTCTCTCTCATAACATCCACGGGAAAATTATTGGCAACACCTCCATCAATTAACAATTTATCTCCTATTTGAACAGGGTTTAAAAGGGTTGGAAAAGAACCACTTGCTCTCAATGCTATCGGCAATGATCCTTTTTCTAAAAGAACTTGCCCTCCCGTTTCAACATCGGTTGCAATCGAAAAAAAAGGAATTTGAAATGTTGAAAAATCTGAAATATTTTCTGTTTCTGAAAATAATTCTAAGAGCATATTCAACATATTTTGCCCTTTAGATACCGCCTTGGGGAGCCCAATTTTTCTTTTCATGACAGGGAATGAAATTAGCGCTTTTTCACCATATTCTTTTTCAAAAAAAGGCGTTGTACTTCTTGGTAATTTGTCTCTTAACAATGCAACAAAATCGGTTTCTAAAATAATTTTCTCTATTTGTTCTCCAGAATACCCTACGGCATAAAGACCACCTACAATTGCTCCAATACTAGTACCTCCAATATAATCTATTTGTAAACCTGCTTTGTCAATTTCTTTCAATACCCCAATATGCGCAAAACCTTTCGCTCCACCTCCACTGAGAACCAACCCCACTTTTGGTTGTTTTTGCTGTGCAAAAAACAACATTGAGGTCGCTAAAAAAGGAAGTAAGAAGTATTTTTTCATTTTTTTTCTGGATGATAAAATTCATATACTTTTAAAGCTCTCGCATTCCCAATTTCTGTTTTTAGCGCTTCAAAAGAAGCTTCTTTTACTCTTTTTGCCGACTTAAATTTACGCAATAGATTGGTAATTGTTTGTGCACCAATGGCTGGAATTTGCTCTAATTCTGATTGAATAGCACTCTTACTTCGTTTGTTTCTATGAAATGTAATCCCAAAGCGGTGTGCTTCGTTCCTTAAGTATTGGGTAATTTTTAGAGTTTCTGATTTCTTGTCCAGGTACAAAGGTATTGGGTCGTCGGGATAATAGATTTCTTCCAACCTTTTTGCAATTCCAATAATCGCAATTTTCCCTCTTAATCCTAAGTCATCCAACGCTTTTAAACCCGAAGAAAGTTGTCCTTTCCCACCATCAACAATAATTAATTGTGGTAAAGAAGCTTCTTCTTCCAATAATCGTTTGTAACGTCTATAAACGACTTCCTCCATCGAGGCAAAATCGTCAGGACCTTCTACCGTTTTTATATTGTAGTGTCGATATTCTTTCTTGCTTGGCTTCCCGTCTCTAAAAACTACACATGCTGCCACTGGATGGGTTCCTTGAATGTTAGAGTTGTCAAAACACTCAATATGCCTTGGATCTTGTGAGAGTCGCAAATCTTTTTTCATTTGCGCCATAATTCTTTTTACATGCCTTTCCGGATCAACAATTTTAATTTGCTTAAACTGCTCTTGTCGATAGTATTTTGCATTCCTTTCGGAAAGTTCTATAATTCGTTTTTTATCTCCTAGTTTTGGAATGGTCACTTTCAATTCTTCTCCCAAATCTACTTGAAACGGCACATAAATTTCTTTGGTTTGAGAATTGAATCGGTGTCTAATTTCAACGATAAACAGCTCCAACATTTGCTTATCTGTCTCGTCTAATTTCTTTTTAATTTCTGTTGTATGGGATTGAATAATGGCACCATTAGATATTTTAAAGAAATTTGCATATCCATGGGTTTCATCCGAGATAATAGAAAACACATCAACGTTGTTAATAGACGGATTGATAATGGTAGATTTTGCTTGGTAATTCGATAACAAACTAACTTTCTCTTTTATTTTTTGTGCTTCTTCAAACTCCATGTTTTCAGAAAAAGCAAGCATCATCTGATTAAATTTATCGAGGCTTTCTTTAAAATTTCCTTTAACAATATTCCGAATGGCAGTAATTTCTTCTTGGTATTTTATTTCGGTTTGCAAACCTTCACACCCGCCTTTACAGTTTTTTAAATGGTACTCTAAGCATACTTTGTATTTTCCTTCATTAATTTTTTGTTGACTTAAATCGTAACTACAAGTTCTAATGGAATACAATTCTTTAATTAAATCCAACAAAACTCTTACCGTTTTTATATTGGTGTACGGTCCAAAATACTCCGAACCGTCTTTAATGTACCTGCGGGTCATAAAAACTCTTGGGAAACGCTCCTTTTTAATACAAATCCAAGGGTAGGTTTTATCATCTTTCAATAAAATATTATACTTGGGTTTGTATTTTTTAATGAGGTTATTTTCTAATAAAAGAGCATCTGTTTCTGTATCAACAACAATGTGCTTTATGTCTACAATTTGTTTCACTAATATGCGTGTTTTTGCATTTTCGTGATTTTTAGTAAAATAGGAAGTAACTCTTTTCTTTAAATTTTTGGCTTTTCCAACATAAATAACGTCTTCATTTTTATCATAATACTGATATACCCCAGGAGAGTCTGGCAAGGTTTTTAATTGAAGTTCTAATGATGCTGCCATCTAACGAAAATACACATTTTAATACAGTAGCAATAGGATCTATCTGAAAATATTGGCATCTAAAATGTTAAAATTAGCGCTGATCCCTTCGATCAAATACGCCTCTTTACAACTTAAATCAGCCCCCATATTATTCCGGCATTATAGTCTCTTCTTTTGGAAACGCCTTTTTACTGTACAGAAAGAGAAGTACTACACCAATGCTAATAAAGGCATCAGCTGGGTTAAAAATATATTGGAAAAAAGTAAAGTTATCGCCACCAACATAGGGAATCCATACTGGTAAAGTCGCATTTTCAATAAACGGAAAATAAAACATATCTACAACTTTTCCATAAAACAACTCTCCATAAGGCTCTTCGGGGAAAAGGGTTGCAACTCGGTGAGCAGAAGAGTTAAAAATGACCCCATAAAAAATAGAGTCAATGATATTCCCTACTGCGCCAGAAAAAATTAAAGCAATCGCAAAAATCACTGCATTGTGGGTTGCTCTTTTAATGTGTTGTGCCAACCAATAAATAATTGCAGAAACAGCGACTAATCGAAATAAGGTGAGAAATAATTTGCCCGATTTGCCTCCAAATTCCCAGCCCATTGCCATTCCATTATTTTCAACAAAATGAATTTTAAACCAACTAAAAACGTCAAAACCGTCATTAAGAGCATAATGTGTTTTCACGTATACTTTCAATATTTGATCTAAAGTAATTGCAATTAGAATTGTAAGAATTGCCAGCGTCTTTTTTGACATTTTATTGGGTTTTATATGCAAAAATAAGAATATTATTATGGTTTAAGAGTCGTTAAGAAAATATTCCCTTTTGTAGTTCTTATGGTAAAGTTTTGAGAAGTGTTTTTTGTTTTTTTATAAAAATTTTCTTGTTGAATTTCTTGATCAATAGCAATCGTTCCACGCGTTGATGCCACATCAATATTCTGAGCTTTTAAAGTTGCCAAAACACTGCCTTCATAAAATTTTACCTTTGTCTTTTTTTGAATTGTATCTAATTTTATAAGTCCTTTTTCAATATAAATATCCATTGGACCACTATAACTTTTAGCGGCAATATTAATTTCTTCTCCAAAAATAATGACTGCTTTGTTCTTTGGGATTTTAATAATTGCACTCGCTCTTTGCAATCTTTTCGTAATAAACTTCCTAAAAACAGGGGCTTCTTTTACCATTGCTGGAATCTGAAATTCAATTTTCGCAATATCATCAGACGCATTATAAACAATATGTTGGTTGCTAGGGTTTTCTGCGAACAAGTAGATCTCCAAAAACTCGGAGTTCGAATTTTTCAATACAAAATCATCTAAACCTATCGTAGAAATTTCTACTTGAGTTGCAGTGGTTTGTACTTTTTTTATTACTTTCTTTTGTGCACCGATTATTTGCGGAAGGAAGAGCAAGAAGAAAAATACAGCACTTTTTTTCATGAACACAGAAATTCTAAGGGATTGTCTTTTGTTATTACGCCTCTTTTTTCAATCGTAATCGAAAAATATATTAAAAAAAGCTTCCAAAATTTGGAAGCTTTTAAGTATTATTGCTTGCGTTTTGCTTCTATACTTAAGGTGGCGTGAGGCACTAAAAGTAGGCGTTGTTTTTGAATTAATTTACGCGTAACTCTACAAACACCATAAGTTTTATTTTCAATTCGTAACAACGCATTTTTTAAATCACGAATAAACTTTTCTTGACGAATTGCCAACTGAACATTCGCTTCTTGGCTCATTACTTCTGAACCGTCATCAAAAGACTTGAATGAAGGCGAAGTATCATCGGTACCATTGTTTGCATCGTTTTTATATGAACTCTGCAACAATGCTAAATCAGATTCTGCGCGTTCGATTTTTTTAAGAATAAGTGCTTTAAACTCTTGTAAATCTTCATCTGAATATCCTACTTTAATCTCTGACATCTTTTACATTTTTTCGATTAATATTTTGCTTATAATGGTATCAAACACAATCTCCGTTCCTGCATCTAATGCATCTACAAAAACCAATTCTTGCGTTAATGTTTCGCTCATAATGTATGCTTTATTCTCTTGAATAGCCTGTTGCAAGTTTTCAAAATTTAAAACGGTTAATCTAATTTTATCTGTTACCTCTAAACCTGTGTCTTTACGTGCATTTTGAATTCTGTTGACCAATTCTCTGGCAACACCTTCCTTACGGAGTTCTTCTGTAATTGTAACATCTAAAGCAACCGTTAATCCACCTTCATTTGCAACTAGCCAACCTTCAATATCCTTTGAGGATATTTCTACATCTTCGCGCTCTAAAGTTATCTCTTTTCCATTAATTTCTAAAGAAATATTGCCATATTTTTCAATTTTAATAATATCTTCTTTCGTAAATCTCTGAACCTCAGCAGCAATAAAACGCATCTCTTTTCCAAACTTTGGCCCTAATGCTTTGAAATTTGGTTTAATTTGTTTGATTAAAATATCGGAAGCGTCTTCTAAAATTTGAACTTCTTTGATATTAACCTCGTGCTTTATTAAATTTGAAACAGCTAAAATTTCTTCTTTCTGTTGATCGTTATCAACAGGAATCATGATTTTCTGTAAAGGCTGACGTACTTTAATCTTCTCTTTTGCCCTTAAAGAAAGAACTAAAGAAGAGATGATTTGTGCATTTTCCATCTTGCGTTCTAAAGAAGCATCAATAAAACGGGCATCCGATTTTGGGAAATCTGCCAAATGAATACTTTCTGAAGTTTCTTTCCCTGTAACCGTATTTAAATCTTGATATAATTTGTCCATAAAAAACGGAGCAATAGGTGCACTTAGTTTCGCAATGGTGACCATACAGGTGTACAAGGTTTGGTATGCAGAAATCTTATCTGTTTGATAATCTCCTTTCCAAAAACGTCTTCTACTTAGACGCACATACCAATTACTTAAATGATCTTGTGTAAAATCTGAAATCGCTCTAGCTGCTCTCGTAGGCTCATATGCTTCGTAAAATTTATCTACTTTAGCAATTAAAGTGTGTAATTCTGATAAAATCCATCGGTCTATTTCTGGTCTTTTTTCTAAAACAATGTCCTCTTCATGATAAGCAAAACCGTCAATATTTGTGTATAAAGTAAAGAATGAATAGGTGTTGTAAAGCGTTCCGAAGAACTTCCTTTTAACCTCTTCAATGCCTTCCAAATCAAATTTTAAATTGTCCCAAGGGTTTGCATTGGCAATCATATACCAACGTGTTGCATCTGCACCATAGGTAGCTAGTGTTGTAAACGGATCTGTGGCGTTCCCTAAACGTTTGGACATTTTGTGTCCGTTCTTATCCAATACCAAACCATTAGAAACCACATTTTTGTAAGCAACAGAATCAAAAACCATGGTTGCTATTGCATGCAATGTATAAAACCACCCTCTTGTTTGATCGACTCCTTCTGCAATAAAATCTGCTGGAAACGATTGGTTCCCATCAATTTTTTGTTCATTTTCAAACGGATAATGCCATTGTGCATAAGGCATAGATCCCGAGTCGAACCAAACATCAATCAAATCGCTTTCACGATGCATCGGTTGACCTGATGGCGAAACCAACACAATTTCATCCACAATATTTTTATGCAAATCGATCTTTGCATAGTTTTCTTCAGACATGTTTCCAACCTCAAAACTTGAAAAAATATCTTCACTCATGATACCCGCAGCTACAGCACGGAGCATTTCTTCTTTTAATTCTTTGACAGAACCAATACAAATTTCTTCTTTACCATCTTCTGTTCTCCAGATTGGCAAGGGGATCCCCCAATAACGTGAACGCGATAAGTTCCAATCGTTTGCGTTTGCCAACCAATTTCCAAAACGACCGGTTCCGGTAGATGCTGGTTTCCAATTAATCGTTTTGTTTAAAGAATGCATTCTGTCTTTTACATCCGTTACTTTAATAAACCAGGAGTCTAATGGATAATACAAAATAGGTTTGTCGGTTCTCCAGCAATTTGGATAACTATGCTTGTATTTTTCAACCTTAAAGGCTTTGTTTTCTGTTTTTAATTTAATGGCCAACTCCACATCTACTGATTTTTCTGGTGCTTCTCCTTCCGGGTAATACTCATTTTTTACGTATTTTCCAGCAAATTCGGTAACTTCTGGCCTAAATCTTCCTTGCAAATCTACTAAGGGCACTAAATTATCGTTAGCATCTTTCACCAATAAGGGTGGAATTTCAGGAACAGCTTGTTTTGCGACCAAAGCATCATCTGCTCCGAAGGTAGGCGCAATATGTACAATTCCGGTTCCATCTTCTGTAGTTACAAAATCTCCAGCAATCACTCTAAAAGCATCTTGTTTGTTTTCAAAGTCACAACCATAATCTAAAATTTGTTCGTACTTGATATCGATTAAATCATTCCCTAGAAATTCTTTTACTCGATAAAAAGGAATCTTTTTATCCCCAGAATTATAACTCGATAATGCTTCCGAAGTTGTGACTTCAAAATTATTTTTCCCGCCAAATTGCTTCTCAATTAATTTTTTTGCCAACACCACTTTGGTTGGTTCAAAGGTATATTGATTGAATGTATCCACTAAAACATATTCAATTTTTGGCCCCACTGTTAAGGCGGTATTACTAGGCAATGTCCAAGGTGTAGTCGTCCAAGCAAGGAAATAAACCGCTCCTTGATTTTGTAAAAATTCGGGAAGAGTGTTTTCGATGGTTTTAAATTGTGCAACAATAGTGGTGTCTGTTACATCTTGATAGGTTCCTGGTTGATTGAGTTCGTGTGAGCTTAAACCGGTTCCAGCCTTTGGAGAATAGGGCTGAATGGTATACCCTTTATAGATTAATTTCTTATTGTAAATTTCTTTCAACAACCACCAAACAGACTCCATGTATTTTGGTTCGTAGGTAACATATGGATCTTCCATATCTACCCAATAGCCCATTTTCTGGGTCAAATCGTTCCAGATATGCGTATATCGCATGACTGCTTTTCTACAGGCAGCATTGTAGTCCTCTACGGAAATTTTCGTTCCAATATCTTCTTTGGTAATTCCAAGTTCTTTTTCTACTCCCAATTCAATCGGCAATCCATGCGTATCCCAGCCCGCTTTTCGCTTCACTTGAAATCCTTTCATGGTTTTATAACGAGGAAAAATATCTTTAATCGCACGCGCTAAAACGTGGTGAACCCCTGGCAATCCGTTTGCAGAAGGTGGGCCTTCAAAAAAAACGAAGGGTTCTTTGCCCTCTCTAGTGGTAACACTTTTTTCGAAGATGTTATTTTCTTCCCAATAACTCAGCATTTCTTCTGCTATGTTTGGTAAGTCAAGTCCTTTATATTCAGGGAATTTCGCGCTCATTTTCTTTCTTTTCTTATAAGAATGCGAAATTAAGGATTTTCTTGTAATTTTATGAGTTTGTGGGTAAGGAAGTTACAAAATCACAAAATTTCATTTTAGGAACTTAGGGCGGACCTAAAATCCGCGCGATGCTTTTATTTGCTCATAAGCAGACTGAATGCTTTGAAACTTTTCTTTGGCGCCTTTTAAGTGGGCAGCTCCTAAATCCTGTACTTTATCTGGATGGTATTTTTTGGCCATTTTTCGATAGGCTTTTTTTACTTCATCATTGGTAGCAGATTTTGAAATCTCTAAAATTTTATAATTGTTTTCCAAAGCATTGTAAAACATCGCTTTGATCGATTCAAAATCGGAAGGATTGATGTAAAGATAGCTTGCAATTTTTTTAATCTCGGCTACTTCAACCTCCGCTACCTGACCGTCAGCTTTTGCAATACCAAATAAAAAATGAAGTAATTGTAAGCGAGAAGCATGGGGCATGTGTTGTCTAATTTGTATACAAACTTGCCGTGCCGAAACTTGCTTTTTTATAACTCCTTTAAACAACAGAAAGGCATTATTCGCTTTCTCTTTACCATACATTCCAACGAACTGAGCCCTTACAAAATCAAGTTCTTTTGGATCTACTTTTCCATCTGCTTTTATAATGATGGATGCCAATACCAACAGACTAATTTCAAAATCACCGGGATGCGTATTCACACGCCTGCCTTGTCGGTATTGATGTTGTTCTTTATGAAGGTCTTCTGCACTAAAACCATCCACAAAACTTCCTAAAGCAAAACCAACTGCAGCACCTATTGGTCCTCCAAGGGTAAAACCTAAGCCAGCTCCTAACCATTTTGAAAAACTTCCCATATCTATTTTTCTATTTTCGTCAAATATAAAAGAATCTTCATTAATTCAATAAAAACTCGAAAGAGATCGTCTATGAAATCAATTTTATTGATGCGCTAATAAAAACATGTTCTATACATCTATTTGATTCCTGTTTTAAATTGCATTATATTTGTCGATGAATTTATATTTGAAATTATGTATCCAGAAGAATTAGTAAAACCAATGCGTGACGAATTAATCAACGCAGGTTTTGAAGCATTATATACAGGCCAAGATGTTGAAAATGCATTGGCAAAAAAAGGAACAACGTTAGTGGTGGTAAATTCTGTATGTGGTTGTGCAGCAGGAACGGCTAGACCCGGAGCAATTGCTTCTTTAGGTGCAGAGAAAACACCAACAAACTTAACAACTGTTTTTGCAGGTGTAGACAAAGAATCTACCCAAAAAGCAAGAGAGTTTATGATTCCATTTCCTCCATCTTCTCCAGCAATGGCATTATTTAAAGATGGTAATTTAGTTCACATGTTAGAGCGTCATCATATTGAAGGTCGTTCTGCACAAATGATTGCACAAAATTTAGCGCAAGCCTACGACGAATTTTGTTAGGCACCTTTAAATTATAAAAAGAACAATTCAAAACCACGCAATTATGCGTGGTTTTTTTATTTTTATAGCAACTAAAATCTTGTATTGAAAAGATGAAATATTCAACAATTATTGAGACCACCATCACTTTTGTAAAAGAAGTACTTAAAAATGCCGAAGGAGGCCATGACTGGTTTCATATAGAACGCGTTTTTAAAAACACTCTTTTAATTGCAAAGGAAGAGCAAGTGGACACTTTGGTCGTTTCATTGGCAGCACTTTTACATGATATTGCAGATCCAAAATTTCATAATGGTGATGAAACCATTGGTCCTAAAAAAGCTAGTGAATTTCTCATCAGTCAAAAGGTAGAGACAGCTACCATTGCACATGTAGTAAAGATCATACAACATATTTCTTACAAGAATTCTTTGGAGAAAAACGGTGAAAAATTCACCTCTAAAGAATTGGAAGTCGTCCAAGATGCAGATCGGTTAGATGCCATTGGCGCCATTGGTATTGCGCGTTGTTTTAATTATGGTGGATTTAAAAATCGAGCATTGTACAACCCAGAGATTTTACCTAACTTATCAATGACAAAGGAAGTGTATAAAAATTCTA